>OATD01000008.1_pt1 | contig 183727 bp, 161 predicted proteins | sample 1475881 | NCBI WGS metagenome assembly OATD01 (sample SAMEA2579941, study PRJEB22360) | human gut metagenome | biome: human gut; feature: human-associated habitat; material: faeces | place: Denmark | collected 2008/2010 | reverse complement strand
TAAAATATTTTTTGATTTGGCTAATTTTTACTTGACTCTATATAGTTAGTCTCTCTTATAATTTTAGTGCTTTTTTAAGTGAGAGTAAAAATAAATAACGATTTATTTAAAATTTAAGTTATACTAGATAAAGCAATCCATGAAAGGAGTATATAATTAAGTAATGCAAGTAAAGAAAAAAATAATATTGTCCATTCTCCTAGCAATTATTGCTGGACTTTATTCAATCAATTATTTTAGAAATGTTCATACTATTTCTACATCGGGGGATATTGCCTTCCATTTTGCTAGAGTCAAAGGGTTATCTTCAATTTTTTCTGGTCCAATCAATTTTACGACGTTTAATCATTATGGGAGCGGAGTGAATTATTTTTATCCCTACTTGACCTTTTTTCCGGCAGTCATTTTTTATTGGATAAGTAATAATTTAATCGTTAGTTATATCTTATATGTTTGGCTATTGAATGTTTGTACTATCATGCTGATGTTTCATTATGGACTAAAATTTTTAAAAAGAATCGATGCGGCTTTTATATTTAGCTGTTTATATACATTTTATGGGTACCGCACGATTGATATTTATCATCGTTCTGCTATTGCTGAAGCGATTGCACTTACGGTTATACCGATAGTTATGTATTATGCTTACGCACTGATTTATGAGAAAAAGCCATGTGCAATTCCATTAGCAGTCAGTATGAGCTTACTCATTTATACACATGTTCTTTCCACTTTTATGAGTGTAATAGCCGTTGGCTTACTAGTCTTAGGTGGCTTTGTAGTAAGTGAAACAAGAAAAAAAGAAAGCATCCGGTTGATTGTGGAGTTGTCAAAGGCAGTAGGAATGACGATTCTTTTAACAGCATACTTTTGGTATCCGATGTTCCGACAAATCATGGTTCAATCGATTAATGAGCCAGATAAAACGACCTTACAACACCAAGCATTAAATGTCTCGGATAGTTTGATTGGTGCGATGAATAATGACCTGACAACCTTTACGGTAGGAATCATTGGTATTATTTCTTTGATCTGTCCACTCTTCTTTTTTAAAGGATTTAATCGCAAAGAAAAAGTGATTTACCTTAGTGCGGTAGTCTCTTGGCTCTTATCCACCAAATTTTTTCCATGGTCTTTATTACAAAATACACCCATTCAAATGATTCAATTTCCTTGGCGAATCTTAGGATTTCAAGTACTCTTTGGCTCGTTGATTTTATCGTTCGTTTTCATGAAGAGCACATCAGCTAAGCAAAGAAAAGTAGTTAATATAACGACAATTGTTTTATTACTGTTGGCTGTATCTGCTGCAACAAAAGCAAACTATGAACATAAAGTTGTCACTCAGAGAGATCACTTGGTAATGAATCAAGAAAATCTTATTCGTTACACGACACTCCTTCCCGGAGGACTTTATGACTATGCACCCACGGAAGCATTACAATACAAAGAACATTTGCAGAATCATGAAGTAAGAATTGGCAAGGAATGGCATACTATGCCTTATCAAGTGATGGATTCGAAAATAGTCTATACAGTACATGAATCTAAAGGACAAAAAATAACGCTTCCTGTATTTGATTATTGGGGGACAGTCGCAAAAGTAAATGGACAAAAAAGAGAGATTGATAATAGTGAAGGACTAGTGTCGATTGAAGGAACACAAGGAGAAACAATCATTGAAGTTTCTTCCATTTATCCTCCAACTATGAAGTTAGCTTTTTTAATTAGTTTATGTAGTTACCTCTTTCTTTTAATTAGTTTTCTTATCAGGAAGTTACAACATATAAAAATAATGATCTGATTACATTTTTTTCAATATTAGCTTACTAGAGAATAAGAAAAAGTAAGTAATAAACCAAATTTAAACTTTATATTATAATAATGAAGCTTAATCTTCTTTATAGAGAATTGGGCTATTTTTAATGGCAAAGAGGGGAAGAAGATGTTTCAAAACAAAGGACAACGCTATGTTGTAAAAGGAGTAAAGGAATCTTACTGGAATCAAAAATCTTTATTGAGACAATTATCTTTGAATCTAAGTACAAAGAAATGAAGGCACACTAGATAGCAATGAAGATATCTTTGTCATTAAACGTCGCTATTTTACACAAGTAAGTGATGATTTGATTCATGTCTTTTCCAATGAGTGGTTTGTTTCTGAGAAAAAATTACATGCTTCTAATCTGCAATATATGCCAGGTGAAGATCCAATTCCTAATATGAAAGCAATTATCAACAGTAAGGATTACGAAGGATATAAAGCCAAACATCCAGAAGCGAAGCCATTTAAATACCCACAAGAAATGAAGCGAGCATGGCGTAAAATGTTAGATGATGAGCTGATTCCACTTGAAAATGAATTGAGGTAAACGAGAAGAATTCAATAAACTGGATGATAAAAATATAATATGACTATAAATTGGTTACAGCTTCAACCTATAAGTTGTAATAAATTAGCCTAAAAGTAATTTATTAATGATGAGGTGAATTTGATTGGTACAACAAGATATATCACTTAGAGAGGGAGAAGCAGCACTACAAACTACTTTTCAATAAGTAGGAATTATAGAAATTTTACTCAAAAAATCTTCAGTAAACAATTTGGCTAAATAAGTTGGGAAAACAGAATATACTTCAATATTTAGTGAGTTATAAATATCATCACTCATGATACGCAGCTCCGTATCATAAATGATGACATTTTTTAGAGACAGGGAAAAAAACAGTAAAAAAGGGGAGTAACAAATGAGCGAACTTAACCATTTTTCTGCGTCTACTCTAGCCGAGTTGCAAAAAGACGAGAAACATCCTTACTATGTCTATTGTTTGGTTGATCCTAGAAACAATCAGACTTTTTATATTGGGAAAGGAAAAGGAAATCGTATTTTTGCCCATCGTCAAGCGGCACTGAGTACGCTAAGAAAATCAGATTTACTTGAAGAAAATGAAACATCTAGTACATTGAAAATAAAAACCATCCAAGAAATAAACAGAATGAATCTACAAATACTAAGTTACATACTTAGCTATGGTTTAACTGAGAGCGAGGCTTATGCCAGTGAGAATGCGTTGATTTTAGCAGTAAAAGTGAGAGATGCTTTTAATCTTTGTAAAGATGAGTCAAAAGAATATCCGATTGACGACAGTTTTCGTGATGATAATAATTTAAAATCTCGTACGCTAGGTAACTGGGTAATTGGTCGTGATAAAATACATCTAATTCGTTATGTCATAGCTGTTAATACAGGAGCAGACAACGCGGTTGTTGCTGCGTATAAAGTTTCTTCTCAATATTCGGAATCGAAGAAGTTTGAAAATGGCCGAACACGCTATGCGTTTCAGGCATTATCTAAAAGAGAGGATACTTTGCGAGAACTTAATTTATATAAACGATCTTTGCCAGATATCAAATTTGGTAGTGGGAGTGCAATTGCTTATATTAATAATTAGAACAGTGTTTCAACTATAACTTAAAATTAAAATAGTATTAAGGAAAAACTTTAATAATAAAGCTTACTTATAATTGATATTTTAAGAAAAAAATCTTATAGGTAATAGATATTAATGAAATTTACAAACAGAAAGAAGAAATGATTTGGAAAAAGCATTGCTAGGGATATTTGCTGTCTATAGTTCTTTCAACATATCTTTATTAACCTTAATTCGAAGGTTCTAGTAAAATAATAAGTCAATGATTTCTGTTGATGATTTTATCCTTTCCTTCTTAATATAAGAATTATACCTCCAGAACTGATAACTTTATGATGGAAAAGCCATCATAAAGTTATCAGTTCTGGAGGCTTTGCCATAGCAACAGTCTTTTTTATTATTGTTCGGTAGATATTGACGGATGTTTAAGATAATGTCGATATTTACTAACGATGATGTCCATAATGATTTGATAGATAAAAGAATGGGTTTGAAAAATGGTCTCGTGAGGAAAGAGAATAATATCATGTACGAAACGATAGTTACGAACCTCTTCATTTGCTGTGATAACAAAAATCTTGGCTTTCGTATTTTCAAATACATTTCTGTATGGCACATCATCCCTGAGTTGTTGCCTTTGCAAAAATCCGCCTGAATTAGAAAAAATAACCAATAAGGTCTCTTCATCGGCTTGTTCAATGAATTCGATTTGTTTGAGATCGCTTTGATAAGTAATAATAAACTTTCCCGCATAAGCCAATTTGTATTGAAAATCAATGGCTGCTGATTCGGAGAATAACAGTCCAAAAGCACCTACTTTATCATAAATAGTCAGACATTTTGCCAGCTCATTAATACTTCTCATGCTGCTTTGCTGTTTGAAAGCACTAATATCTTTAATAATTGCATCTAAGTAGTCATCATAACCATTTTTTTCAATTGGATTAATAATATTTGAAATGTAGTTTAAGTCGAAATGGTATTTATTTTCAGCAAAGGTGGAGGATTTTTTTAATTCGTAATAATCTTCAAACCCGATCGAACGAGCAAATTTTGAAATCGTTGATTTAGAGACATTACATATGGTAGCTACATCAGAGATACTTGATTTGTCAATAATACTATAGTTATTCAAAAGTGTTTGAGCGATATGATAGTAGGTAGAAGACGTTATTTCATTGTTAAGAATGGTTAGTAGTCTAATAATTAAAGGTCCCATAAATACGAACTCCTATCTTTGAGAGAGTTTCCAAAAAACGAAATTTTCATTTAATATGTTGAAAAAATTGTATATTACACATGTATTATAGCAAACATAAAAAAATTGATAGGAGTTGTGAAAATGGATAAAAATTATGATGCTCTTTCCAAAAGAATTATTGATCATGTTGGTGGAACAGAAAATATTATTAGTCTTTATCACTGTATCACTAGATTGAGATTTAAGTTAAAAGATGAAAACATTGCACAAAAAAATACCGATGAAATAAAGAAGATTCCCGGCGTATTGTCCGTAGTCGAAGCAAATAATCAATACCAAGTAGTTATTGGAAACGAAGTGGAAGATGTCTATAAAACGATCATGGCTAACTATGACATTAAAAGTGCCCTGGGATCAGACGAATCGGAAGTGTTAGAGGATAATAAATCAGGAAATATCTTTATCCGCTTCTTTAATACGTTGTCTTCAATTTTTAATCCGATTATTATGCCTTTAGCTGGTGCAGGAATGATTAAGGCCTTACTAGTAGTTTTAACAACATATAATTTTATGTCAGCAGATGGAAGTACCTATAAGATTCTTTCAGCAGCAGGCAACAGTGTTTTCTTCTTCTTACCATTATTTCTGGCCTTTAGTGCAGCCAGAGTGTTTAGAGCAAATCAATTTATTTCATTAGCAATTGTAGCAGCACTTTTGGAGCCTAATTTCACTGCATTAGTCACAGAAAATGGGGTAACGGTTGACTTCTTAGGTATTCCAGCAATATTAATGGGCTATTCTGGAACAGTCATTCCAGCGATTATTTCCATTTACCTCTATTCAAAGTTAGAAACCCAGCTAAAGCGAGTGATTCCAAAGAGTCTAGAAATTTTCTTGTTGCCAATGGTTGCTCTTCTTATTATGGTTCCTCTAACAGTGTTGGTTGTTGGACCAATTGGCGTTTCGTTAGGGGATGGAATTGGAAGCGCTATGAACTTTATCAGTGACCGTAGTGGGTTATTGGTTGGTTTAATCATTGGTGCAGGATGGACTTTCTTGGTAATGATTGGTATTCATTGGGCGTTGTGCCAATCATGATCAATAATCTTGCCGTCTATGGCTATGACGTTATTCGACCGATGGTTGCGGCTGCAACTTTTGCAAGTGCAGGTGTTGCGTTAGGTGTATTTTTAAGAAGTAAAGATAAAAACGTTAAAGTGCTCTCCCTATCTGCGATTGTACCTGCTTTACTTGGTGGGATAACAGAACCAATCGTCTATGGCTTGTCGGTAAAATATAAAAAACCATTGATTGCCCAAACAATCGCAGGTGGGATTGCTGGAGCTTTCATGGGAGCAATGCAGACAAAAGCGATTGTCTATGTTTTTCCAGCGTTAACAACGTTACCAGCCTTTTTAGGTGATACTTTTGTCTATTATCTCATCGGAATTGCTCTTGCTTTCTTCCTTTCAGCAATTTTAACTTTCGCTTTTGGATTGGGAGAAGAATCTTCATCGAGTAATGAAGAAATAGAAGAACAGGTAAATGAAATAAGTGTACCCTTAAATGGGGAAGTAATCGCGTTAGAAAAAGTCAACGATCCAGTTTTTTCAGAAAAAACAATGGGTGACGGATTCGCTGTAATCCCAACCGATGGAGTAATTAAAGCACCATTCAGTGGAAAGGTCGAAGCGGTTTTTCCTACAAAACATGCGATTGGCTTGAAGTCAAAATCTGGGGTAGAAGTACTGATTCATATTGGAATCAACACCGTTGAATTGAATGGGAAATATTTTGACATAGTTATCGAAGCAGGAGACGATATCCAAAAGGGACAAAAGATCGGAAGCTTTGATATTGAAGGCATCCAGTCTGAAGGTTATGATCCAACCACGGTAATAGTATTAACCAATTTGAATGATCTAAACGAGGTAGATATGTTCGATTCCAATGGGAAAATCATCCAAACTTTCACTGGTAAAAAAACGGGGCAAGCAGAAATTTTAGCATAAAAATAATAATCTGAAAGAGGTAATCGAATGAATAAAAGCTATTTTCCTAAGAACTTTCTTTGGGGCGGTGCAATTGCAGCAAATCAAGTAGAAGGGGCTTGGAATGTTGATGGAAAGGGTATGTCGGTGGCAGACGTCGCGATGTACAAACCCGATGTAGATATTACAGATTATGTCAGTCAATGGCACGTGTCTCCTAAACAAATCGAAGAAGCCATGAAGTCAAAAAACGACAAGTTATTTCCGAAAAGACGTGGAATAGATTTTTATCATCGTTACAAAGAAGACTTGGCATTATTTAAAGAAATGGGACTGAAATGCTTAAGGGTGTCTATCGCATGGACAAGATTATATCCCAATGGCATTGAAAGTAAACCAAATCAAACTGGAATCGATTTTTACGTGAGTTTATTCAAAGAGATGAAGAAAAATGGGATTGAACCTCTAGTCACATTATCTCACTATGAAATGCCATTATACTTAGTAAATGAATATGACGGCTGGGTTTCCAGAGAAGTGATTGACATGTTTGTTCGATTTAGTAAAACTTGTTTTGAAAATTTCGGACACTATGTGACCTATTGGCTAACTTTCAATGAAATCGATAGCGTCTTTAGACACCCATTCACTACGATGGGAGTGGTAGAAGAAAAGTATGCAACAAAAAAAGAGGCAGAAGAGGCCATTTATCAGGCACTACATCACCAATTTGTAGCTAGCTCCTTAGCGACTAAATATGCTCATCAAATTATTCCTGATGCAAAGGTAGGGTGCATGATAACAAGAGCATTAGCCTATCCCTTAACATCAAATCCAGTGGATGTGATGCTAGCACAACAACATAATCGGGAAAACTATTTTTTTTCTGATGTACAAGTTTTTGGAAAGTATCCGACTTTTGTTAAAAACTATTGGAAAGAGAATAATTTTACTATTGAAATGTTAGAAGGAGATGAGGAAATCATTCATCAACACACAGTTGATTTTGTCTCTTTTAGCTATTATATGTCTATGATTAAAACAGAAGATGAAGAAAGTCGGGAAAAAGTGGGTGGTAATCTAGTCACAAGTGTGAAGAACCCTTATCTTGATACAAGTGATTGGGGTTGGCAAGTAGATCCAACAGGTTTGAAAATTGCATTAATCGACATGTATGATCGCTACAGGATGCCTCTGTTTATTGTTGAAAGCGGAATTGGTGCTTTTGATGATTTTATGGAAGGGAAAATTCATGATGATTATCGTGTGAAGTATTTTGAAGACCATTTTAAAGCGGTCAATGAAGCAATCAAAGAAGGCGTTGAAGTAATGGGTTATACTACTTGGGGATGTATTGACTTAGTGAGTGCGTCGACTTCTCAAATGTCAAAACGTTACGGATTTATCTATGTAGACGCAGATGATGAAGGGAACGGAACCTATGATCGGTTTAAAAAGGATAGCTTTTACTGGTACAAACATGTTATTGAGACCCATGGGGCTTCATTATACGAAGGAGAAATTGAAGCACCAGAAATAAAAAAGCAAGAATGGAGAACGAACTAGTTCTGGAAGACAACTATAAACGACACAAGGCCCAATCTAACTAGATGGTTGGGCTATTTTTATTTTCAAGATAACTATTTTTATACGCTAAACGTGTCTAGTACGAAAAATATTTTGTAACAACGATTGATGATGGTCAATAATAAAGATGATTGAAGACAACTAGCAGGGGTTTAATTACGAAACCGAGTAAACATTAAGTAAGTTTCAATTAAATGAAATGTTTAAGGAAATATCAAGCCATTGAGACAGAAGAACCGAATGTTTTAGCATGTCTGCGCAGTTTTAAAAACCAAAAATACTAGTTGTAGTTAACTTTTCTGATCAAAAGACTACTTTTCCACTCGGTAAGTATCGGATCAAACAAGTCTTGATCCAAAATTACAAATAGAAAATTACTAACAGTTTACTCCCATATGAAGCTTTTAGTGTGCTAATTTATTAAGGGTTTTTTTCTATAGATGAATCTCTGTTATGATGTAGATAGTTCAATGAAATAGTTATTCGATTTGTTTATAAAAAATGAAGGAGGCACTGCTATGATCCAAACAGAATTAACCCGCTTTAAAGTGAAAAAAGGAAAGACAAAAACTGTGGATGAATGGTTGTCATTCTTGAATGTTCATATGGAAGAAACACTGCTTACATTAGAAAAGGAGAAAATGTATGTAGAGACGATCTTTAGAGAAACAGTGGACGGAGAAGAATATTTATATTGGTATTCGATTCAGGAAGAGGATGGTCAAGCGGTAGAAGAATCAGCGCATTGGATTGACAAGAAACATTTAGAGTACTGGGATGAATGTATTGATGAGCAAGTGGCCCCTATAGATTTAAAGCCGGAAGTTATTATGATTCCTGACAAAATTAGAGATCAGATGAAGTAGCTTCGCTTTATGGGACACTCATTCAAGGGTCTCTCTGTCAAATAAGAATCAAGTCGTTTATCCTAACGACAGCTTCAGTAGACTTGTTGAAAAGTCATTTGCCAATGGGGTGAAGACAGTCTACAACTTTAATGCTTTAGGTCAATTATCAGAACTAAGTCACTTCAAGCAAGATCAAATTTTGGATAAGTATATGTATGGTTATGATGTACTAGGCAATAAAACAAGCATTGAAAAAATGCGTACTGCTTTAGACGTAGATCATGGTGCATATACGTATGCATATGATCAATTAAATCGATTGACGGAAGTTATGAAAGACGGCACCCCACTTCGCAATTACAGTTACGATAACTTTGGAAACAGACTGTCAATGGTTGAAAATGGAGTTGAAACACATTATACTTACAACAGTATAAATCAGCTTATTTCAAGCACAGATGGGAAGTCATATTCATATGATCAAAGAGGTAATTTGACACAGATCATGAAGAATGGCAATGTGATAAATTCGTATGAGTTTAACCCAATGAACCGTCTTGAAAAAGCCATTAATTATGAATCAAAACTTTCAAATGTGTATAAGTATAATGGCTTAAACAAGCGGGTTGGTAACCAGATCGGTGATTTAGATCTCAACCCTACTAAGCAAATTAACGATGTATTAGATCTCACAAGAGACTATCATAATTTACTTCAAAGGTATGAAGATGGCGTAACCACTTCTTACACTTATGATTTTGGTTTACTTTCAGCTGATAATAATCCATATTTGTTAGATGAGTTAGGTTCGCCGATGCGATTTGAAGAGGAGAGATTCATGATTCTATTTATAGCTTGATTAGAGAAATCCAATCAACAATTACAGAATGGCTTCAATTTGATAATGAGGGGATGTGTCCATCGCCATGATAAATAAAAAGATTAATCAAAAAAAAAGCCATTACAATCTGGAGACTCTACACCCGTGCAATGAGAGAAATGTTTTGGATAGTAGCAGTATTTTCAATATCCATGTTTTTACTGATGAACTATGTTCAAATTAGGGACTATGGATGGACTGATTGGCCTGTATTTGAAATCCTAATAGAATCTTCAAGGGTTTTTCTTTTCTTGGGACTGTTCGTATATCTAGGATGTATGCCTTTCACATTAAAAGGAATTATTTGTCTTAAAAGGCAGGAACGAGTTCTAGGCTTGAATTTTAATCAAGAAATGAAAAACACCAATATAACCAAATTTAATCATCAAGATAACAATTGGTTCATTACTATTACATTGGCTCGCATCATCGTTTATCATCGAAATTATATAGCGAGTATAGGTAAGATAGAAGGAAGTTCGGCAAGCCGAATGTTAGGGGAAACTTCAGTTGTTGGTATTGATAATATAGAAGTTTCCGTACGTGGGGATGAGGTATGCTTAAATGATTTAAAGCAATGGTGGCAAACTTGAATGATTGCAAAAAAGCTATTTCACAACTAGCAATCAAGCTAAACGTGAAATGGTTTTCTTATATCTAAATGAAAATTGCAACAACATTGCAAACCAAATCCCGATCCTATTAAGCTAGCCTTTGAGTTCAATAAGCGCTCAAGGATTTGCACGACGTCTATAAAATTATCGACCTTACGGGCAAAGAAAAAACGTTGGCAAATGAGAAATCAATTCTCGTTAGACAACGTTTTATGATATACAGATAAACTTAGCGCAACAATGACCATATAATCAACCAACAGAATCCATAAAAGCAACTATTTTTGATCACAAAGCGAACGACTTGATAATTCAGCAGAACATACCAGTTTCAAAGGGTTGCAGCAAAGAATCTTTAAAATCATTTTAATGGATATTTCATTGTATAGGAGCATATTTAGTCACCAATCCACTAATCAAATTAAGCCCCATTCCAGCCTAAAAACACAGGCTTCCATTCTTTAGGCATTGATGTGCTTATCTTCGTTTAGCCAACTATAAAGTTTCAAGACTTCCAATAATACAGACGGTGAAGACATTATGGATATATCATTTATATAGAGGATAAAACCCAAGTTGATACTGGTATGATGTGGTATCATGTAGAAGTTTAATAGAGACATCTCAGGGGATTTGCACGAAAATCTGATTTTTATTTTTTTAGGGATAATGAGTGATTTTTACTCAAAAAATCTTCATTAAATAATTTGGGAGAATGATGAAGGAACAGAAGTACTTGATTATCTAACAATGTGATAGTAATGAACAGGATTAAAATAGAAAGATAGGTTGGCTAAATAAGTTGAGAAAACAAAATATCTATATTTCAACATCCAAGTGAATTATAAATTTCATGCACTCTTGATACCTAAAACCTTATCATAAACGAGAATACCATTGAAAAAATTATAATAAATAAGCTTCAATTGTGATACGAGAAGGATACGGTTCTTCTTAACTAATATTGAAAATAGTCAGCAAAAAGGGGGACAAACTTTTAATTGTCTCCCTTTAATTGTTAAGGTGAAATATTACCACTCTTAAACAATAAGTTTAAAAAATACTCGTTTACATAAACCGAAGGATTATTTAGATGCAATAATATCATAGATAAAGAAACATTCATCATAAGAAACAGTGATCCCAAATTCTGTTTCAATATTTTTGAAGGCCTTTTTTACATGAAAAATTGGTTCATGAGAAGGCCTTGTGTCATCTTCTGATATAATTTTAAGTTCATGACCGTTTATCAATGTACGCTCAATTAGACACGCTGTATGAATCAAAAGTTTTAAAAGAATGGAATAAGTGAATTTTTTGTGGAAAGTACATTCCAATTCTTCGATAAAATCCATTAAGCTTTTTTGGATCTTATTCCCAGCTAATAAGTAGAGGTATTTGTCCACTGCTTCAATTCCCATATCAAAAACGATATTTCTTGTGAATGAGTGGCTGCTGCCCTTTTTTGATTGTTGTTCTTCAGTCGTAAGATGACAAAGTACCTTATCTAACCCATCATGAAGAACAATTTCTTCTAGAGAAACAAAAGGAGCATAGCTGATTTTTGGATTTACAGTCCCGACGATTGCTATGATTTCTATATCTTTAGAACGTAGCATGGTTTCTCGTATTGAAGTTCCGTTATGACCGCTGATTGATTGAACATCAACATCAAATATTTTTAATTCTTTCAATAATGATTTAATGTTTTCTTCTAAAAATCGGGCGGTTCCTTCTCCAGTTTGACAAACTGTGTAGATGATTTTGCTTTTTCTCTTATTGAATTTGGAAACTATTTTATTATTAAGTAAAGTATTTCTACGATTATCAATGTCTAAAATATTATTGATAGTAGATTGTAGTCCCATAGATAAAAATTCTGTATTTTTAGCAGCTTCTAATATTATCAATGTATCAATTCGTTCAATGATAAAAATGCTTTTTTGGGTTTCTTTTCTTAAATTAGATTCAAAATTTACTAAAGATCCCATATCAGCAAAAATGATGATTTCTGTCGATTCAAAGTCAGCTATCGTTTTTTTTATGGCATCATAAGTTTGCTTTGGTGTACTGTGTAAAGGCATGTCAACAGGGACAATAATTTCTTTGGAAAGAAGACTATTCACAGTATGTGCAATTTCAGATGCGACGCGCTCGCCGTGGGCACATACAAGAATACTGACATTTTTACTATTTGTTTTATTTTCTACTATGGAAGAAACGATAAGACTCAATGAATGGATTTCATTTTGAGAAAAAATGATCTTCTTTTTTTGTTCTAACTGCTTGACGATTTTACGTGTAACTTGCATAACATTAGCAGGTAGCTTCTCTGTTGTTTTGATCTGGCTGAAAAATATATCGTTTTGTTGAGTGTGGCTGTGAATATATAAAGCAAAAGCAGTACTGACATTTTTATCTAGGATGATGCCTAAGGTGTTATATAAAATATCTGATATTAATAAGACAATGCTTTTTATATCATCGTTCAATAAAAAGGTGAAATGATCATTTCGCAATCGCTCTTTAGCGATTTCTTGTGAATAATCATTAAATGCTTGTGTAATTGAACGGGGGCTATTGGAATAATTCTTAGTAAAAAAATTTACAAAATCATAGCTGGCGATTGTTTTTCTGTCTTCATCCAATGTGGTATCAAAAACAAATGGTTTTACGCCAACAATCGTTTCGATTTCTTTTTTGTCAGCTAGATTTATTTTTATTAAGGATGATAAAACTGTAGGTGGAAAGAAGTCTTGCGTAATCAGAACTTCTTTTGAATTGTTTTTTTTCTTTTCTAATAGAGCACGAGCTACAGATAATTGAATGTCACTTTTCAATTGACCGATGTTTCCGAGCGGGGTATAAGCCAACAATGCTTGAATCGCATCTGGCTGTACGATTATTTGAGAACCAATTTTTTCTGTTTCTTTGTTATATAAGAATGATATGAGATCCAATCTTTCGGCAATGCTTCTTTCTTGAAAGTTTGGAAGTTGGATCATGACAGGGATTCTACGCTTAAATGTTTCTAATAATGCTGAATTCGGAGGCTCTGTAGTTGCCGTGATCAGCAATGTTGAAGCGTAGCGCTTATTGACAGAATCACCTAGTTTATAGAACTGATTTTTATCGATAAATTGAAAAAGCATCTCCTGTCCTTCTGGAGGCAAGCGATGGACTTCATCAAGAAACAAAATTCCTCCATTAGCAGCTTCTATCAATCCTACTCTATCGGCATCTGCTCCAGTGTACGCTCCTTTGACATTTCCAAATAAGTGACTTAGCAATAATTGCGGATTGCTTGCATAGTCGGCGCAATTAAGAACAGAAAAATTTGCTTTTTCGTTGAAAATATTTTCTTGTTTTCCATAATCAAATATTTTTTCAGCTAACAAGCTTTTGCCAGTCCCTGATTCTCCAAAAATCATCATATGTAATCCTCTTGGAGGATAATTGATTGCTGCCTCTGCTAATTGAATAACTGGTTGTAAACTTTTATTTGCACCGATCAACGAATCAAAAGGATGAATTTTTTTAGAGGAGTAGTTATCTTTCATAAGTTCTTGTATGGAATTTATTTCTGTCTCTCCTATATAACGAAGGTTTAGTCTTTGACAGAGTATTTTTTTACATAGAAATCTGGTTGGTTTTCCTGATAGTTTTAATAATTTGTCCTGCCTCATGAGTTTGTTTAGATCCGAAGAAGCATTATTTCTTAAAATATCTAATTCCAAAGACACTTCTTTTGCGGTTATACCAATATCTGTATCATTTAATAAAATCTTTTTTGAAAGGCTTTCTGTGTAAGCGGTGCAGTAATGGTGCACCTTGTCTATTCGTTTCATAAAACACCTCCTCCCACTAATATAAAGCGCTTTAATATAAAAATCAATACACTTAAATACTTATGGAAAAAGCTGAGAATGGCTTTTGAAGATAGCAGTCGACTATTTATACCAATTTTATTAAATCTTAGTTAGAAAAGATGTTTTTTGTGTATTTATCTGTATCATTACGTACGTGATAGTCCAATATTTTTATTATGCGTATTACATGTGCATTTTTTCTTTTTAGAATTGCCTAGATTTCAATAAGTTAAAAAATGGCACGAGTTTTGCTTTGTTTTTTATTGAAGGGAGGCATTTGATGAATAAGAAGATGGGAGTTATTTTAGCAAGTCATGGTTTTTTTGCTAAAGAAGCACTAAATAGTTTAGAAATGATACAAGGTGATTTTAGTAATGCACGTGTGGTTTCATTATTTCCAGGAATGAGCTTAGCTGATTTTGTAATTAAAATTGAAGAGAAAATAGAAGAACTTGATACGACTAATGGACTGCTTATTATATGTGACATTTTTGGAGGAACACCTAGTAATGCAGCCGCGATGATTTTAATGAAATACCAAAGAAAGGATTACTATGCTTTTGCAGGATTCAATCTAGGGATTCTGCTTGAATTGTCTAATTTTAGAGAAGAGGCACCTGAGTACGTGATGGAGAAAATGAATGAATTAATGTCTTATAGTTGGAAACAGATAGAAACATCAAAACCAATAATCGAAAAAGCGGAGGGATTGTAGATGGCAATTGAATTGATTCGTATTGATGATCGTCTAATACATGGCCAAGTCGTCACAACTTGGGTAAAACAAAAAGGAATTGAACAAATCTTGATTATTAATGATTCGATAACAAATGACCCTGTTCAAAAATCAGTTTTCGATATGATGGCACCTCAAGATGTCATTGTAAAAACATTCGGGGTAGAACAGTTTGCAGAAATCTATCAAAAAACTGCAATTAAAAGAAAAACCTTATTATTATTAACGAATCCTGTAGATGTAGAGACGTTGTTAGATGGAGGGGTCCAGTTTAATTATTTAAATCTTGGCGGCATGAAATTTACCTCTACTCGTACAAGGTACACACGGGCTATTTCTTTAGATGAGAGAGAAAAACAAGCACTTGTCAATATTAGCAACAAAGGTGTCAAAGTATCCGTTCAAATGATTCCATCAGATAAAGAAATCCATATATCAGAATTGATAGAAGGAGAGGGATAATAAATGTTAATACAATGCATATTGTTAGCAGTGTGGGCTGGGATTTGTACTGTTGATGAAAGGACGCTGTGGACTGGAACGCCAAAAGCAATTTTAGCTGGATCAGTTGCAGGAGTGATAATGGGAGACATTACTACAGGTTTGGTAATTAGTGGTACACTTCAAATGATGTGGCTGGCAAATGCAGCAATCGGCGCATATATCCCACCTAATGAAGCAACAGGAGCGATAATTGGCGTGGCAATTGCCATTATGACAGGCGGTGGTTTAGCAACTGGTTTGGCAGTAGCTGTACCAACAGCATTGTTGTGTCAGCAAATCATCATGTTAACGAATACGGTCAATATCGTTTTTCTTCATAAAGCAGAGAAAGCAGTGAAAAGTGGGGATTTTGACAAAGTTGCACGATATAACTATTTAGGAATCCCATTAAGTTTTATTGCTGGTTCAGTTCCTGTCTTTTTAGCGGCATATTTTGGCGGACCAGCAGTACAATCAGTTTTGGATTTTGTGCCGGAACAAATTTTTGATGGACTAACTGTATCTGCAGGGATTATACCAGCTGTTGGTATGGGTATGTTGTTGATGATGATGTTAGGTAAAAATATGTGGATTTTTTTGCTTCTTGGCTTTGTATTTGCAGCATATTTGAATTTAGGAACAATCGCTATCTCGATCATAGGAGTTTGCTTAGCTGGTCTATATGATCTAATGATAAATCGGGAGGACTCAACACAAAATGTTAGTGTAACGTCTAATGAAATTGTCACAAATAAAAATGATGATTCAGAAGCTATTGAGGAGGTATACGATTTATGATTATAGAAAATGAGCAATCAAAGATGACAAAACAAGATTTAACAAAAGCATTCTTTCGTTCTCAATTATTAATGGCTACAAGTAACTTTGAACGAATGCAAGCATTAGGTGCATATTATTCAATAGTACCGACTTTGAAAAAAATATATGGGGATAAACCAAAGGAGGAACGGGTAGCTGCAATTAAGCGACATTTAGAGTTTTTCAATACTAATCCCTATGTATACGGTCCGATTTTAGGAATAACAATGGCTATGGAGGAACAAACACCAGAGGATCAAAAAGAGTCTGTTATTGCTGTGAAAACTGGATTGATGGGACCTTTTGCTGGTTTAGGTGACAGCTTGTTAGCAATGACAGTAGTTCCTATATACATGAGTATTGCTTCAGGGCTAGCAATTGAAGGGAATCCAATCGGTCCTATCCTTTTCTTCATTCTGTTCAGTTTGACTATTTGGCCTTTAAAATATAAAGGAATTTTTATGGGGTATGAAAAAGGATCGGCGTTGTTAACAGGAGAAAACGGCAATAAAATGTTAAAACGGTTGGCTACTATGGGAAATGTGGTCGGAATGATGGTAGTTGGTTCTCTTATCGTAAGTACTGTGAAAATTAATATTCCTATCGAATATACGGTTGGAGAATCTACCATAAAGATCCAAGAAATGTTAGATGGTATCATGCCTAATTTCTTTCCATTGCTTATCACGTTGCTTGTCTATTATTTACTTAAAAAAAGAAATGCAAAAAATGCTGTAGCAATCATCGTTTCGATTATGGTAATTGGAATCTTTTTATCAATAATAGGAATTCTAGCGTAATTATCTGCATAGAAAATTCTTAAGTCATTGAATAATGTGGAGGCGTTATGGAAAATTGTACCGATTTAATAACAATAAATGGAAAGTATACTAATTATGCTGTGGATGTAGAAGAAACGATTATAATAAATTGGTCTCGAATAAACATAATTCAAAAAAAAGCCCAGTTATATATTATGAACGAAGATCAAGATATCGTTCTCAAACAAGAGATAGGAAATAAAAAATTTAGCAACGTGAAGTTTCCAACTATTTCTGATCAAAGAAAAAAGTACTTGCTTCATATCATTATAGAGGGGGAAGAAAGTATACAAGAATTTCATACAACGTTTTATTCCGCAAACTCTAATTTGAAGAACACACATTGGATTACAAGACAAGATCATCCTATTGAGAAAGAAAATATGTATTACAGAGATCGACCTTCTATTATTCTAAAAAAATCATTTATAGTTGAGAGACTAGAGAAAGATTTATTTTTAGATATTTGTGGATTAGGATACTATACAACTTATATCAATGGGAAAAGAATAGATGATTACTATTTGAATTCAGATGTAACGAACTATGGTAAACAAGTGTATTATGATACTTATAAGCTTAATCCTTTTGTGGAAGAAGGTTCAAATGAAATTATAGTAGAATTGGCAAATGGCTGGTACAATCCTGCCCCGTTGAAATTATTAGGGAAATACAACATGAGACATCGCCTTTCCATTGGTAAGCCAATGCTCATTTGTTCAATCAGCGAATTGGCGAATGGCAAACAAAGAAATATCGTTGAGAGTAATCATGATTGGTTAGCTGAAGGAGGGAAAATTCTATTCGACAATATTTATATTGGCGAAAGAGTTTCGTTTGTTGAAAATGAGGAAAGTAATCCTGATTCATCTACTCGAGTAAATATGAGGGTAACGGAAATCGTTGGTCCAGCTGGAAAACTTGTGCCAAGTACTATACCAAAAACGAAAAGATTGAAAAAAAGAAAACCAAATGTAATAAAGAAAACAAAATATGGTTATTTGATTGATTTTGGAAAAATTATTTCAGGACAGATTTCTTTAACTATTTCTTCAAAAAAACAAAATATAAAAATTAATTATGCTGAGAGCCTCAATGATTCGCAAACCGAATTGGACTATTCTACCACAACTACAAGCATATATGGAGTCAATGATCCGGAACAGGGGATTAATGAATCAGATACAGTCATACAGGAAGATCAGTTTCTATGTGGGGACGGTAAAACGACACTTGAAAACATGTATGTTTATCACTCATTTCGATATATGAAAGTTGAGGGAGAATGCGCTATTTTTGATATCAATGATTTACATGCATTTGATACTTATGCTGATCTTACAATAACAAGTGAATTCAATACTTCTAATCAGTTGTTGAATGATCTTCAACGTATTGCGATTCAAACCAAAAGAAATAATATCCGTTCATATTATGAAGATTGTGCTCGTGAAAGACTAGGATATGGTGGAGATATTGTCGCATTAATAGAATCTCAAATTTATTCATTTGATTCGGAACAATTATTGAAAAAAGTGTTGCTTGATTTTATTTTCGATCAAACCCTTGAAGGAGGAATAACACAAACTGCTCCATTTATGGGTATCCAGACGTTTGGACCTAGTAATAACGCTGGTTCGTTAGGATGGCAATTAGTGCTTCCAGTCATTGTCTTAAAATATATGAAATATTATGGAATGTCCATTATTGAGGACAAAAGAATTTCAGTATCTTTGAATAGACATCTGAATTATCTTTTGAAATTTGATTATGAGTACATTAAGTATTGTTGTTTGGGTGATTGGGGTTCTGTAGATACTGTTCTTATTAATAACAAAGAAACACCGCCAGATAAAGAATTTTGTTCAGCAGCAATGTATTTAATAGTATTGCAAAGCTATCAAAAATTAGCTGTGTTTACTAAAGGAATGAGCTTTGAAACAGAAAAGTTAGAAGAAAAAATTAGGTATGTAAAAGAAAAACTAATAAAGGAATATTACAACTCTAAAGGTTATTTTCAAGGTGGCAGCCAATCAAGCTATATTTTTTCTCTCAAAGCTGGATTAGATAAAGAATTCCCAGAATTATTACAAAAATTAAAAAACCAAATTAGGGAAGATGATGGTGTCTTTAAGATGGGGATTTTTGGCATGGCGTGGTCATATGAAATTCTAGATGATCAAGATTTAATTTATCAATGGCTCACAAGGAAAAGTTATCCAAGTTTTTATTCTATGGTGTCTAATAATAGTGGAGCGTTGGGCGAGTATTTTAAAAAAATGAATGGATCTTCTTTAAATCATGCTATGTTCACATCATACAGTCAATGGTTTATCTCTACTTTATTGGGAATCAAATTTGATCAAGAGACACAAGAGTCTACTGATTTATTAATTGATCCTTATATTCCTGACGATATAGAATTTGCAGAAGGGACTTTAAGAACGATTCATGGAGAAATTGGAATAGGATGGGAAAAAACGCAAGAAAAAACGATGATAAAAGCCCAGATTCCTTCAACTATCAATTATAGATTCTCAAAAGAATTTAAAGTAAACTCGAAAACAATCATCGATGGCAGTTGGTTAATTGAAGCCATCAAAAGATAATTAAGTAATAGTGTACAATCATTATTTTTGTTACAAAATTTGTATGGTGGAAGCAACTAAATATATTTCACTCCTATAAAAAAATTCGAAAAACAGCATAGTTTTTCAAGAACTTTTTCATCTATTTTTACCGGAAAAAGTGGCTGCGACAAGTTTTTTGTCACAGCCTTTTTTATTCAAGGCATGATTTTCTCTATGTGATCATTCAGTTTCTGTAAGAGTTCTAATAATTCTTTTTTGGAGTACTTGTAATTGCTTTCTACCCACCGATTGAGAACGGATAGACAACCTTGGACGTGGTACGTAGTAAAGAATCTCATTTCTTCTGTGATAATCGTTTTCTTGTCTTCATATAGCCATATGTTCAGATAGTTTTCTTCAATAACTTGTTTAACTTTCTTCTGAAACGAAATATTACCATGGTTGAGGATAAATAAGCGATATAAAAAAGTATTTGCGTAAACATAGTCAATCAAGCGAGTGTATAGTTCCTCATAGCTATGGGCTGGATCATAAGAGAGAATTTCATTTAGATCCCGAAAAAAGTTGCTTTCTAATTGATCATATAGATCATAGATATCCTTATAATGTGTATAAAAAGTCGAACGATGTACATCTGCCGTTTCTGTTAGTTCGCGTATAGTGATTGCTTGAATCTTTTTATTTACTAATAATGTGGATAGTGCTTCAGCCAAAGCTTTTTCTGTTTTTTTGACGCGTCTATCTGTCTTTTTCATTTACCTATCTCCTTATCCGACATATCAAAGCAAAGCTGTCGCTTAATCGACAATCTTATAGATGATTGATTATAGATAGTAGACACTGTGTCTATTATAATGTAAGTATAACACAATCATTGAAGTTGAGGAGGCGAAATGATGAAACTAACTTTTAAACCCTTAGAAAAGAAAGATTACAAAAAAGCGATCTATTTTGCTGTTGAAGGAATGAACTTTGAGAGATATATGGAAAATGAACTTCTGCTGAATCTTTACGGAAGATATTTTTTGTATATGGAGTTGAATCGAGCAACTCAAATTCTTGCTTTGTATGCAGAGGACGAGTTGGCAGGTATTTTGCTGGCGGAGATAAAAGGAGAAAAAAAGAAACATCGTTCTTTTGGACAGCAAATATATGTTAAGATATTCGATTTTTTACAAAATATATTTGCTAAAGAAAGTAAAGGAGCTTACGAGACAGCAAATGAACAAATGCTTGCAGCATATTTAAAGAAGCATTCACCAGATGGAGAGATCATTTTTTTAGCTGCAAATCCTGATTTGAAAATAAAAGGCATCGGTACCAAGTTGCTAACAGAATTTGAAAAAAGAGAGAAAGGAAAAGAAATATTCCTTTTTACAGATAGTGGCTGTACGTATCAATTCTATGAACGACGTGGATTTGAAAGACTAAAGGAAAAAATTAGCAAGATAAAAATCTTAGATAAAGAAATAGATCTCCGATGTATGCTGTACAGGAAAATCATTCAATGAAAATTTTGATAGAAACGACAATAGTTGGCAAGATCACTTTTAGTGAGTCTTCTTGCTAACTATTTTTTGTAGTGTATTCTACCAAAAGAAAACCGCCTTTTTGACTAAACTTGATAGTGGTCAATTTTTTATGATGGATAAGTATCTATACTTAGTCTCGTAAGAACGAAAAGGAAAAGAGGGAGAAAGATGAAATTTCAAAAGTGGATCCAAGAGCATCGAAATCATATCACCGCCTTATCAGCTGTGTTGATTATTTTTGGTTTTATCGGAAAATTTACTGGATTTGTCTTGTTCTATAACATTGCTCTAGCCATAGCTTCTATTATTGCGGTCATACCTATTATGATCCATGCGTATCAGGCAGTAAAAGTCAAAGTTATCTCAATTGATTTACTCGTTACTATTGCTGTGCTTGGTGCCTTTATGATCGGAGAATACAAGGAGTCAGCTATCGTTACATTCTTGTTTTTGTTTGGTAGTTATCTGGAACAAAAAACATTGACCAAAACGCGGGAATCAATCAAGGCTTTGACCGAGATGGCCCCATCGACTGCTAGTGTTGTCCAAGAAGATGGAACGACTGAAGAAGTGGAAATCGATGACGTGGAAGAAGGCGATATCGTCTTAGTAAAAACTGGTGGAGCTATTCCTGTGGACGGTCGAGTCATTGACGGAAAAGGTTATGCGGATGAAGCCGCAGTGACGGGTGAATCACGACAAGTCGTCAAAATCAGTGGAGATGAAGTCTTCTCTGGAACGATTTTAGCAGATGGCTACGTGACGATTGAAGCAACTAAGGTCGGAGATGATACGACCTTTGCCAAAATTATCGAATTAGTAGAAGAAGCACAAGATACCAAATCCCATGCGGAAAAATTCATTGATCGATTTTCTCAGTATTATACTCCAACCGTTTTACTTGTTGCGTTGCTTGTTGGTCTGATCAGTCGTGATTTTCGTTTAGCAATCACTGTTTTGGTTCTTGGTTGTCCTGGCGCTTTAGTCATTGGTGCGCCTGTTTCGAATGTAGCAGGAATCGGTAATGGAGCGAAACGGGGCATCTTAGTCAAAGGCGGTGAAGCAATGGATACTTTTTCCAAAATCGATACTTTTGTCTTTGATAAAACCGGTACATTGACCAAAGGAACTACTGCTGTATCCACTATCAAGAACTATACAGAGAATGAAGGGGACAGCTTAGCTTTAGTGGCTCGATTAGAAACGTTATCCGATCATCCTCTGGGGCGCGCCGTGATCCATTATGTTCAGGAGAAAGACATTGATTTTCAACAATTAGCAGTCAAAGATAATCAGACGATCAAGGGACAAGGCATCACAGCTGAGATTGATGGTCATACAGTTTGTGCGGGCAACACCAAATTGATTGCCGCTCACAAACTTTCTCTCACACCAAAGCAAGTACAAGATTTACATCAATTACAACAAACAGGCAGCTCGGTCATTATTGTAGCAATCGACAAAAAAATCACTCAAATCATAGGTGTGTCAGATGTGATTCGACCAGAAGTCGCTGAACAATTAGCTAAGTTGAAACAAGCAGGAGCAAAACAGTTAGTGATGCTGACAGGTGATAATCAGATGACTGCTGATTATGTAGCTGATATGTTAGGCATTGATGAAGTCCATGCTGAATTATTACCAGACGAAAAGGTTCAATTTGTGAAAAAATACCAAGAACAAGGATTGCGCGTTGCTTTCATTGGAGATGGAATCAATGATTCTCCCTCTTTGGCTGCGGCTGATATCGGGATTGCTATGGGATCAGGAACGGATGTCGCTATCGAAACGAGTGACGTTGTCTTGATGCAATCTAGTTTTGGATCGTTGGTTCATGCCTACCGCTTGGCTAAGAAAACTGTTTTAAATACCCGTGAAAATGTAGTGATTGCCATTGGTGTCGTCTTATTTTTACTCATCGGCTTATTTGCCGGGTTTATTTACATGGCTAGTGGGATGTTCGTTCACGAAGCTAGTATCTTGATCGTTATCTTTAACGCGATGCGCTTATTGTATTTTGGACACGAAAGCAAAGAAGAAAAATCGTAAAACTTGATAAGAATCAATTTTTTTATGGAAGCTGTAATCTAGAATAAGACTATCAAGAAAAAGGAAGGAAGAACTACGATGAAAAAAATTATTATGCAATTAGATACACTAGCTTGTCCAAGCTGTATGCAAAAAATCGAACATGCGGTTTCTCAACAGCCTGGGGTAAGCAATACGAAAGTTTTGTTTAATGCGAGCAAAATCAAAGCAAACTTTGATCCAGATGAAGTCCACCCTGAACAATTAGCTGCAGTTGTGGAAAAATTAGGTTATGAAGTCCAATCAACAAAAGTAAAAGAGGCGTAAATCAGTGAATATAGTGGAAGAAAAATTTGCTCAAGAAACAAAACAAGCAGATATCGATCATCATAAACCAACTGCTGGCGCCATGGTGGGGCATGTATTAGCAAATTTTAAATTAGAAGAAATGAAATTGATCCAAGCACAATTGTATGTTTTGGGTACATCTTCGCAAGAATTAAGTACCCTTTTTTCAGAATATGCTGATCAAGAAGCGAGATGGTTCAATAAAATCTCTCATGAGTTAGTGATTGATAATGAAATCGTTCCGTCTACTTTAGAAGAAGTCATGCGTTATGGAAAAATTTACGAACATGGTCAAAACAAATATTTACCAGCCTCAACAATGTTGGAAAACTTTGCAAAAGATTTTGATTTCCAAAATATGTTTATCACACGGGCAATCAAGTTAGCTGAAAAAGAAGAAAAATATGGCTTGCAACAATTGCTTGTTGAACTTTTAAGTTTCAATAAAGAAATCATCTACCAAGTACAAAGACTCCAAGGAAAAACTGTCCGACAAGATTTGGATGAGGAAGACGATGATGACTAAAAGTCTATGTTTCTTCAAATACAAATATAAAGCGTGAGAAAAACAGGAAAAAAACACGAAGTTTTGTCTTAAAAATAAAAAGAAGCACCCGCTGAAGTTGTCTATAAGACATCAGCGGGTGCTTCTTAGTTTTTAAAAGGTTTAAAAGATGGATGAGAAAATACAAAAAATCAATAAAATCACATTGCTTATTTGATAGAATAAAGAAGTGGGAGTAATCGAAAGGAGTTTTTTAATTGAAAAAAAGGATTTTAGTAACAATTGGTCTAGCTTTTTTGTTAGCTGGTTGTACCAACGGGAATGAATCGAAAAAAGAATCAACAAAAGAAACAGCGAAAGCAACAATTGCAACTACTACAACAACTAGCACAGAGAGCAAGTCAACTGTAGCAAGTACAGAAACAGCAGATACCTCTACTTCGTCAGAGTCTTCCAAAACGACTGAAACAACTCAAACATCTACTTCAAGTTCTTCTGTAGAGGCTTCATCTTCAGAAAGCAGCGAACAAGTCGAACAAACACTGTGGAATGCAGACAAATCCGCACAATTAGAGGCATTTATGGCTACATGGGGCCAAACAATGGGACAACAATACAAAAGCTATACGAATCAAATGAGTGTGGACTTATATGGTCTTAAAGTCCCTCAAGTTATTTTGAACGGGGAGTGGAAGATGGCTATTGGTGGAGTGCCTGTTTCTGCAGAATGGTCAGAAAGTGGGACAGGTCAAGCAGACTATCAAATCACAGCCGTCTATTCCGATGCAGAGACAGAACCATATCTGAAAAAGCACGTCTATCTATTCGGGTTTCAGCAAAATCAGCCAAAAGTATTGGTGACACAACAAAATCAGGGGAATCCCGATAATTATCTTTACTTTAACGAGACAGCGAATAATGAATTGAAAAATGGCTTTAATCAAATCGTTTATGGACAAGCAAATTAATGAGATAAACAAGGGGTTGTGACATGTCTTTTATCACAACCCCTTGCTCAGTTTATTTGTTAGTCTTTTATTTTTTGTGTCGCCCATGTTGCACTGTACTGGTTACCTGCAACAAGATCATATTGTATCAGACGATAATCTTCTAGAATTTCTTTTTGTTTCTCAGTTAAATTTTTTTCTTGGATAATTTGACTATCCTCTGTAACAAAGACCTGTTTTCCATTAAAACGATTAGACAAGCTTTCTGTAGGATCAATTGTTAATGCAGGTAGATGATTAGATACTTCTGTCAACAACGCATAGTAAGGAGTTACTTTGATATTCGCATGCTCAAGAGCCATAGCACCAAAGTTATTAGGAGCAACAACTTCTTTATTTAACGTAGCTGCTTGTTCACGACTATACTTGTTGTTATAAATGAAATAATCTGTCTGGTGCTGTTCTAATCCATATTTTTTCGAATCATTCCCACTATAGATTGCGGGTAAATGGTCACCATAAAAAACAAAGGTAATCGGTTTATCGATTTTGTCGATTTCTTGGATGAATTTTTTTACTGCTGTATCGGTATAGTGAAGGCCTTGCATATAAGTTTGTAATTCTTTTCTTCTATTAGGAATGACAGCAGTTCCTTCAGCAGTGTAGTTCAATTCACTATAGTAATCATCATAAGGCATATGGTTTTGCATAGTGGATAATTGGATGAATTGTGACGTTTCTGTATTGCTTTGTAAAGCTTTCAAGGTTTCTTTGTATGCTGAATCATCCGATATGCGTGGGCTTTGTTCTATTTTATCCGTATAAGTTAATTTATCCGGACTGTCTAAATAATAGAACCTGTCAAAACCAAATTTATCAAACACTTGTTTTCTGCGATAAAGAGCAGCTGTAAAAGGATGGATGGCTATTTTTTCATCGAATAGATCGGTAATATTTGGACTTATTTTCTGACGCTCCACTAGCTGGGTATAAGGTGTAACTAACGAAGCAGACAGGTTACTGATACTCAAGCCTGTCAGTCCTTCCCATTCCATGTTAGCTGTTCCGCCACCATAACCGACGGATAACATCAATCCTCCTGTTCCTTCTGTTATAATGCTTTTGATGTAAGGAATAGGGTCTGTAGGTACTGTCAGATTAGGGACACGTGCAGGATCACTGAAGCTTTCACTTAAATTGAGAACGATCGTCTGATTGTTTAACCAGTCACTTCTTGTTTGGTTGATTTCATCTGCCTTTGTGTTGTACTTTTTCATTATTCCATTAATTTTTTCTTTCGAATAGCCAGCAGGTTCTTCCATGATTTTAATGTCGATATTGTTTAGGAATTGAATGACTGGTCCGTTATCTTTTACGGCGCCTTGCTGGTTAAAGAAAGTCTTGTTTACTTTAAATAAATTAAACAGCAAGAAAGAAGGCGAATTTTTGTGATTAATGAAAAAGACACCCGAAAAACATCCTAATAATACAGCGATACTGATAAATCGACGTTTCCAATGAATCTTCAAGGAATACTGTTTTTGTAGTCTACGTTGTACAATAATACTAGTAATCAATAATAGGAGAAGGATCAATCCGCCCACGATTAATAAGACTGGGCTAACCATCGATAATAGTTCTGACAATCCGGTCAGCATTTTTAAATCTGAAGGAAAGACAGGCTCTTCCCGCATTTCCATTTTGATTACTGTCGAAATAGTGAGCAGTAAGTTAATGATCAAGGTAGCAGTCAAGGCGTACCAAAAACGATTGGAAATCAACAATAGTAAGAAGAAAAATCCCATAATAATGATGATTGTCAGGATCATGGGTGCTTGTCGCTGAGTAAATATTTTTAAGGCAACCTGGATAGTTTCTTTCCAACCTTCTTTTGGTTCTAAAACGAAAATCTGCACGAAGGTAAAGCAGTAAAAAAATGCTGCAACTAAAAAATAACTTTTATGAACAAAAAGCCAATGAATTCTTTTTTTCCAACGCTGAGTTAATTGTTCAATCGAATCAAAAGCGAAGTATTCGATGAAACGATGAATGAAACGGATTTTTTGTATATAAAATAAAAAGATAACTAGGAGGGACACTGCTAATAAATAGCAAATAAAAAACTGCCCGATATTTATCAGCCATGCCTTCCCTGAGTTTGGAAATTCACGTTTCATAAATGTAGATACGCGATAAGAAACTAAAGGGAAATTACATATAACTTGAGTGACAATCAAAAATACAGCAAGAAAATTTCCTCTTCCTTTTATACCTAATTTATCAGATAGCATTTCTAAAAATAAAAACGAAGAGAAAGTATAATACATTGCGAAGAGAGAATATGGTTTAGAAAACCTCAGCGCTGTATCTGTATTTCCTCTGATGATGAGTGAAATTTGTGTCATCAAAATAATCAAACCGAATAAAACAATCAAGCTGATAAATACTTGAGGAAGCTTATAGCGGACCTTTTCTTTCCAGTTCCATTCTTTCAAACCATAACCCATTAAAAATAAATAAAAAATCCATAAAATACTCTGTCCATTCTGTAATGCAAACGGGTCTTTATTAAATAGAGTAGAGCAGCCAACTAATCCAATTGTTAAAAATAATAGTAGATATTTAATTGTTGTTTTCGATAATTTATTTAAAAATCCAACTGTATAAGGAATACTACAAAAAAGCAAAGTACAAGAAACAGCATAAGTAAAGTAATTCTGACTGATAGGTGTTAGGATAAGCCAATAATCACGAATATTCAAGCTGCCAGCTTGTACGTAAAAAAAGATATTGCAAACTAGTGTGGCTATTAGGAATATAAAGGCAAAACGACTTAAATAATGTAAAACTTTTAAACGGGCGATTTTTTGATATTGGTAACCCATGTAAAGTGGGATCAAATTTGTACCAATAACAACGGAAGTTTGTAAAAATGTATAGATGTAGAATCGACCAGGGTTTGTTGCATATGTAGGAATAGTGACTGCTGAAATCAATATACGCTGTAAAACCATCATTATACAAGCGACAAAGATTGTCAGGAAGCCATAACTCTCCTTCTTTATTTTTTTCAAGAATAAACACCTCACAAAAAAATTGGACAAAAACATAAGAAAACGTTTCCTGATAAGTTGCCCATTAATAACATCCTAACTTAGAATATCTCAAAAAACAACGTGTAGACAGAAAAAGTACAAAATTAGCAAGAAATGGTTGTTTGTATTGTTAGAATTTTTAGAAAATTATACCTTTAGTTTCTTTGCATAAAATGATACAATGATTGTTAAAATTGTGAAAGGGTGGTCATTTGTTAGAGAAGTTTTTGGATATGTCGTTAGTTCAACGTATTGTTGTTGGTATTTTAGTCGGAATATTGTTTGGTATCTTTTTCCCCACATGGACATTTATTTCAATATTGGGAACGTTGTTTGTCAGTTGCTTGAAGGCAATCGCACCTATTCTGGTTTTTTTCTTGACGATGGCGTCAATTGCCAAGCATAAAATTGGGAATAAGACATTCGTGAAGCCTATTTTGATCTTATATTTAGTGGGAACATTGCTTTCTGCACTTGTAGCAGTTATTGTAAGTTCAATTTTTACTGTTCCTATTACTTTACAAGAAACAGTATCTGAAAAAGCACCGCAAAGTTTGGAAAGTGTTTTATCTACTATGTTGACGAATGTCACACAAAATCCTGTTCAATCTCTTATTGATGCGAATTACCTTGGCGTCTTATTCTGGGCTGTATTGTTGGGACTAGCTTTTCGAGCACGTTCAGAATCGACAAAAGAGTTGGTGGATCAGATATCTATAGCGTTGTCACAAGTCGTACAAGTGATTATTGCATTTGCTCCGATAGGGATTTTAGGATTGGTTTATCAATCAATTGCTACGACTGGAATCGCTGGATTGGCAGAGTATCTGCAGCTTTTACTTGTTTTGATCGGTACGATGCTGTTTGTCGCATTAGTTGTGTACCCATTCCTCACGTTTTTGTTTATTAAAGAAAATCCCTATCCATTGATTTTCTTTTGTTTGAAAGAAAGCGCACTTCCCGCTTTCTTTACCCGAAGTTCTGCCGCAAATATCCCGATAAACATGATGTTGGCTGAAAGATTGAAATTGACAAAAGAGTCTTATTCCATATCGATCCCGTTAGGTGCTACGATCAATATGGGCGGTGCCGCGATTACCATTTCCTTGATGACGTTGACTGCTGTACATTCTTTAGGGATTGAAGCACCTTTTGTTTTGAAAGTCCTTTTATGTATTTTGTCTGCTTTAGCTGCTTGTGGAGCTTCAGGTGTTGCGGGCGGTTCACTGTTATTGATTCCATTAGCATGTAGTTTGTTTGGTATCTCTAATGATGTCGCGATGCAAATCGTCGGTATTGGATTTATTATCGGTGTTATCCAGGATTCAATGGAAACTGCCTTAAATTCGTCAAGTGATCTGTTGTTTACTGCAATAGGAGAGCTAGGCGCGCGTAAAAGAAGTGGGGAAAAAATCAAATTGAAAGATTGTTTAGATGGATTAAGTGAACGTTGAACGTTAGATATTTAGTATTTTTAAAATGATTCGAGTTTTTAATGAGTTATATAGATGTTCGTGTAAATAGAGGTTTCTGTTAAATCAAGATAAAGTCGTTTATAATAACAATTAAAAGCATAGGTAATTGTTATTGGAGGCGTATCATGGATTTTTTACGTAAATTTGGTTTTTTCTTTTTATTATTAGGCGTGCTGAGTGATTTTTTGACTCCGTACGTATTAGGATTGTATTATCCTGAATTAGATCAAATGAAGAGCGTGATCAGTGTATTTGGAGAGGTTTCCAGTCCTGTAAGAAAAGCGTTTCTTATTTGGTCTGTGGTTTCAGGGATCTTTTTCATCCTGTCATTGCCTGCATTGTATGCTGTATTTGTAAGTACATCTCGTGTGTTAGCTACCCTAGTTACAGCAGCCATCGCGTTCTATGGTATAGGTGATTGTATCTTTACAGGTTTGTTCAGTATCAATACCCATGAATCTTCGTGGAATGTCTCGACATGGGTCCATAATATCGGATCAGGTTTAGGTTACAGTGGTTTTTTATTGTTTCCAGTTCTTCTTTTCTTGATCTATCGAAAAAATGGGCAAATGGACGTAAGCCACTTATACCTTGGACTGTCTGTGATCAGTTTGCTTTTTGCGGCGATTTATGGACTGGCAAGAATTCCTTCTATAAATTCTTGGCCATTACTGAATAAAATAGGTTTTTGCCAAAGAATCAGTTTTTTCTTTAATTATGTGCCCATTGCCTGGTTGAGTATCTTGCATCTCAAACAGTAAAACTTGAGCCGTCAAATTGAACAGTCAGCGGATACTTCATCCGGTGGCTGTTTTTTGTTTTTCTGAAATATATATTTCCACAGTTTTCTTGTATAGCTTCTGTCTTAGAGAAGCAAGGAGCTATATTTTGTGCTACAATCTTAAAAAGGTAGAGAGAAGACCAAATGGAAGACAGAGGAGCCACTAAAATATGAGAAACATCAAGTTGACAATCGAATATGACGGAAAAAGATATTCAGGATGGCAAAGACTTGGAGATGACGATAAAACCATTCAAGGAAAAATCGAAAAAGTATTGCATCAGATGACAAATGAAGAGATAGAAATTATTGGATCAGGAAGAACAGATGCTGGCACCCATGCGCGAGGACAAGTAGCAAATTTTAAAACAAACACAGAAATTGGACTGGCAGAAATGATCGACTTTATGAATCGTTACCTTCCGCGGGATATTGTCATCAAAAGAATCGAAGAAGTGCCTGAGCGCTTCCATTCAAGATATAATGCGGTGGGCAAAAAATACAGCTATTATGTTTGGAACAACGTGATTCCTTCAGCATTTGAGCGAAACCACAGCTTTTATTTCCCTCAAGAGTTGGATATGGACAAGCTGAATGCAGCTTGCGAAAAATTAGTGGGTACACATGATTTCATTGGTTTTTCTGCATTGAAAAAATCAAAAAAATCCACAGTGCGTACGATTGATGAATTATCTATCGAACGAAAGGGAGAAATGCTTCATTTTACTTTTGTCGGAGACGGATTCTTATATAAAATGGTGCGGATTATCATGGGGACATTACTAGAAATCGGCACAGGTGCCATGCCGATAGAAACAATCGATGAAATATTTGAAAGCAAAGTGCGGCAACATGCAGGAGAAACCGTCCCTGCACAAGGTCTGTTTTTGGATGAAGTTTATTATCGATAAAAATACTTTGATAATGGATGAAACGCATGTTTCACAGTATAAATATCGATGTTAAATAATGTATGAAGCAAATTAAAGAAATATAAAAAAAGACTTTTTAGCCTGTTTATGTGTACAGCTAAAAAGTCTTTCTTAAATAAAAATCTAGTGAGAATGTTGTACTTTTCTTCTCGGTTGTTTTTGTTTAGAAAAAGTAAATCGATAAAGTAAAAATAAAATCAAAGTAACGATAGATAAATATCTTGAAGCAATTGCTAGTTTTGTGTACTGATAAGTAATAACGACTTTATTTATACCTGGAGGAATAGTTAATTCAGTTGTGCCAAACTTAGATAATTTTGTTTGTACTAGTTTGCCATTAATAGAAGCCACTTGCCCTTTATAACGATAAATAGGTGTCGTCAAGACAGTATTTTTATTATTCGAATTATCTAATTCAATTGTAAGTTTGTTACTCATAAAATGAGTTGTTGGATTTATTTCCTGGTTACCTAGTAAATATTGATCATTATTAATCATATCAGGATGATAGATTGACTCTTTGTTTGCATAATCAGTATGATTGTAATTTTCAGCTATAGCAACAGCGTCTTCAGGTGCTATAAGTGTTAATGAACCTTTGTTAGCATGGATAGAATTGCTTACTCCTGAGAGATGCAATATTAGTGCAAGAAACGTAAAGACCATTATTTTCCATGAATTATTTTTAGTAGAAAAAATATAATAGATCACTATACTCATCGTATAGGCTATAAATAAAGAAGAAAAACCATTTAACCGCCAGACAAATTGTAGACTCTTAACTAGTGTATGGTTAAAAAGTTGCCAAGGAAATAAATTGGTTGAACAAAAAAGAACAAATACACCAAGAAAGAAAATAAATAAATCATCAGCAGTTAATTTTTTTATAAAAATAAAAGCACCAATCAATCCGAGAAATAAGAATAATCCAATAGTATAGTTGTTATAGTTATTATTTAAAATATGTGTCAGCATATCACTAGGAGCCATACCACTTAATTCTTTTCCCAGTGGGACTTTCAATTCTTGTGCTCTAGATTGTTGAATAAAAGGAATTAAGAATCCCGCACTTAAAAAAAAGGTGAGGGCGGTAGCTTTTAAAAGACTTAAGAGTCTAGCGATTTTTTGGTCCCAAAAATAAAAAGAAAGAAACAACGTTCCTCCAATAAATACAGAAACCATAGCGACAGAAAGTAAATGAGTATACACTACTAGCGTCATGCCAATAGACAACCAGTACCATTTTTGGTAATCTCTAATATAAATTTCGTAACACCCCATTAGTATCAAAGGCAAAAATGTTAAAGCGACAGCTTCTCCCAATGAAGCACGATGGAATATGTCAATGGCACGATAGGCGGAAAATGTATAAATAATCGAAAATAACAGCGAAATATAACGATTGTTTTTTATTTGTTTCATAGAAAAATAAGAAACGATCATTGTTAAAAAAGTGATAAAAAAATAGTAGATATTATAACCTAAAACAAGATTTCCCATCATTTTATAAAATAAAAAAGCTGGATAAAGAGTAAGCCATGGATAAAAAATATTCATCATTGTTCCATGATGATCGAAGTTATTGAAGTTTACTGGAGAACTCCATACATTATCTAGTCCTATGATTCGAGATAAATGAAAGTAAGTATCCTGATTGACACTATGATAGATTCCCTTAGACATGAATAGAGGGATGACGTAAGCAAAACTTAGAAATAACATAAAAATGATATCTATTATTTGGTTTTTGTTTTTTTTCATTTTTTTCTCCTATTTAAAAGTAATAAAAATTGATTCTTTTCTAGTATATCATACTAGTGCTATGAAAAATTTAACGCAAAGCTTATTAAAAAAAGACAATTCTAGTATACTGAAAATAGAATTAAAAAAGGAGAACAACAAATCTATGAAAATAAGTAAAAAAGCATTTCTTTTAGTAGTTCTTATCTTACTTAGTACTTTATATTCAGTAAATTTTATGAGAAATGCTCAAGAAATTTATACAACAGGTGATTTATCTTTTCATCTTTCACGAATCAAAGGGTTATCTTCTATTTTTGAAGGGCCAATCAACTATACAACATTTAACAATTATGGAGATGGACTGAACTATTTTTATCCTTTTCTTACAATAATTCCTGCAGTCGTTTTTTATGGAATTTCAAATAACTTAATATTAAGTTATGTTCTATATATTTGGTTATTAAATATTTGTACGATTCTGATTAGTTTTTATTATGGAGAAAAGTTTTTTAAAAAGATAGATGCTGCTTTTTTATTTAGTTGTTTATATACTTTTGCAACTTATCGAACAGTTGATATCTATTATCGATCCGCAATTGCAGAAGCAATCGCTCTTACGATTATCCCAGCTGTTTTATATTATGCTTATGGATTGATATTCAATAGAGAAAAAAAAGTCATCGCTTTATCTGTCAGTATAAGTCTACTTGTGTATACTCATGTCTTAACTACACTATTGTGTAGTGCATTGATTGCTTGTATGATTATAGTTCGTTTGTTTTTAAGCAAGCAAATAAAAAACGATATAAAATTTGTGGTCGTGAATTTAGTAAAGGCTGTTTTTTTGACTTGTGTATTAACTAGCTATTTTTGGTATCCTATGTTGCAGCAGATGAATTATCAAGAAATACACAGTCCCTTCAAAACAGATTTGCAGCTAGAAGCACTTTCTATTTCAGATAGTATCATTCAAGCGTTAAATAACGATATTACAACATACACTATGGGGTTATTAGGATTGGTTGCGTTGATTTTTCCTTTATTCATACTGAAAGAAATGGAGAAAAAAGAAAAAATCATCTATATTGGCGTAGTTTCTACATGGGTATGCGTAACTAATTTATTTCCATGGTTTTTGTTTCAAAAAACACCGATAAGCTTGCTCCAGTTTCCTTGGCGTATCTTAGGTATCCAAATCTTTTTTTCTTCAATGATCATAACGCTTGTTTTTATGAAAAAGACTATGAATAAAAAATATTCATGGTTAATCATTGGCGCTACTGTGGTGTTTCTACTCGTCACGTCTATAGCAGCAAAAGAAAATTACGCAAAAGTTATCCAATCAAAACACGGTCATATTGTTATCAATGAAGAAACACTCCCACGTTATACAACATCAGATATGGGAGGATTATACGATTACGCCCCAACAGAAGCGATAAAAGAAAGGCCTCACTTAGAAAAACATGAAGTAAAAGTAGGAGAATCGTGGGAAAAAGGGAAGTATAAAGCTGCAGATAATAACATTACTTACACAGTGGCAAGCAACAAAAAGCAAAAAGTGACAGTACCAGTATATGCTTATTTAGGTACACAGGTAAAAGTAAACGGTAAAGTCGTAAATGACTCTTATAAAAAACATGGCTTAGTGAATGTGGATGTAAATGCTGGAGAAAATAAGATAGAAATTACAACAAAATATACTCCAACTGCTCTCATGGCTTTATGGATCAGTATTCTGACTTATTGTTTAGTGGTGTATTCAAGTTTTAAACGATTTGCACCTAATAAGTTGAAAGATTCTCGATATGTGACTAAAAAGGAGATAAACAAGAAGAATGAAAATAAATAAAAAAGTAGTAATATTGAGTGGATTAATTATAGTTAGTAGTATATATTCTTTCATCTTTTTCAAAAATACACAGAGTATTTATACCACTGGAGATCTTTCTTTTCACTTATCTCGAATCAAGGGGTTATCGACTATTTTTACCAGTCCGATTAATTATGAGACATTCAATTATACTGGATATGGTGTAAATTATTTTTATCCCTTTCTGACTTTTTTTCCAGCTGTAATGTTATATTGGATGACAAAAAATTTGATTGTAAGCTATATTATTTACGTTTGGTTATTGAACTTGTGTACAACACTCGTAGCTTATCATTATGGCGAGCGGTTTTTAAAACAAAAAAAAGCGGCATTTTTATTTAGTTGTCTCTATATTTTCTCTGCTTATCGGACAGTAGACATCTACTATCGTTCCGCAATTGCCGAAGCTATCGCAATAACATTTGTTATCCCTGTATTATTTTATGCTTATCAAATCATCTCTGGAAAAGAAGAAAAGTATCCGTCTGTAAAGCTAGCATTGAGTATGAGTTTGCTAGTGTACAGCCATGTACTATCAACATTAATGAGTACAGCATTAATTATCATTTTTATTTTTATTCGGTTGGTTTCTAAAGGTTTCAAGAATGCAGATTTTATTGCTATATTTAAAAAATTATTTAGTGCGGCAGGAATGACATTGGTTCTGACGAGTGCTTTTTGGTATCCGATGTTTGAACAAATGCTCTACCAAAAAATCAACAAACCTAGCGTGACAAATTTATATGCTCATGCATCTAATGTGTTCGATAGTCTGACTGAAGCTATGAACAACGACTTAACTACTTACTCAATGGGACTAGTTGGTCTGTTATCTTTATGTATTCCCCTGATTTTATTTAAAAAATTAACAAACATAGAAAAAAAGATTTATTATGGTACGTGTTTGACTTGGCTAGCTACAACTAGTTTGGTGCCATGGTATCTTCTGCAAAATACGCCAGCCAAATTGTTACAATTTCCTTGGCGGATCTTAAGCTTGCAAATAATATTCTCTTCTCTGATATTAACGATGATATTTTTCAAAAATAGAAGATACAATAAGACAAGAGAACTATTTTATTTATTTATGACTGTTTTGTTATTAATCACTTTAACTGTTTCTAGTAAAAAAAATTTCAATCAAAAAATAATTTCTCAGCCGGGACATATTGTTGTAAACAAAGAAACAGTAGAGGCGTATACCACTAAAGGAATGGATTATTTTTTATATGATTATTCTCCTATCGCTTCATTGGAGAATAAGGAGCATATAATAAAACACGAAGCAAAGATTGGCAGTCAATGGGTAAACCTTCCTTATAAAACAACTGGTAGTTCTATCATATATAGAGTAACTAATGAGAAGAGCCAAGTAATCACACTTCCTGTATATGCTTATTTAGGAACGAATGTAGAAATAAATCATCAACCTGTAAAGGAGCAGGTGAATGCTAATGGATTGGTACAAATAAGCGGAGTCAAAGGAGTTGCTGATATTAAAGTAAGCACAAATTATACAGTAACGACTATTATTTCTTATCTTGTTACATTAACTGCATATTTATGTTTATTTTTTAAAATAATTTTCCATAAAAGGTAAATTAACTTTTCATTTATAAAATAAATTGATTAAAAAGGAGAATCTGTCGATAAGGATTCTCTCTTTTTTATACGAAAAATCTGTAGGGGATGAAGTAATCGCTTATTTCCTCACTTTATGATAAATTACAGCTAAAGTCACTAGCTTGTCTTCTTCGGAAAGGAGGAGAATCTATGGATGAGGAACAAATATTCATTCAAACACTTTATAATCTGATTTTGAATCCGAATACACGAGATTGGGAACGAAAAGTATTGATTCAGACAAAGAATGACATAAGAGAAAATATATCCGTTAAAGAACAGTTATCAAAACTAGAAGCAACACTACGTCCATTAGCTATCCGAATGAATCTGACGCCTGATGTAATGGACTTTTATTTATTGATTACGGAAGGATTTGATAAGGAGCAAAAATATGACTTTTCCAAGCATGCCATGCAAGATGCTGACTATCAAGAACGTGCAGTATTTGCAGGGGGATGTTTCTGGTGTATGGTCGAGCCGTTTGAATCGAAAAAAGGGATCCTATCTGTTTTGTCAGGATACACGGGCGGACATGTTGAAAAACCAAATTATGATCAAGTAAGTGGTGGTTACACAGGTCATGTGGAAGCTGTGGAGATCATTTATGACACAAGAGAAATAAGTTATAGCGAGTTGCTGACAATCTATTGGCAAATTACTGATCCCACAGATACATTTGGACAATTTCAAGATAGAGGGAAGCAATATCGTCCAGTGATTTTTTATCAAGACGAACGACAAAAAGAATTAGCGGAACAATCAAAACAGAAACTAGACAGTTCAGGAACTTTCCACCAACCAATCGTCACAAAAATCGAACCAGCCGGTACGTTTTGGCCAGCAGAAAACTATCATCAGCAATTTTACAAAAAACAACCGAAACGCTATAAAAAAATCCAGCAAGCACGTAATCAATTTCTGATCTATCAACGAGTAAAAAACAAATGGCAAAAAAATATACGAAAAAATCATTTTGATTAACTCCTTTTCTTTAAAATGTAGTAAACTAAAAATAGAAAAAAGAAAGCGTTTTAAAAAGATTTGATGAGGAGGAGAAAAATTGTATATTGCAGATGGTGCACGTTATGAAAAAATGGAATATCGTAAATCCGGTCATTCAGGTTTGAAATTACCGATTTTATCTCTCGGATTATGGCAAAATTTTGGTGATTATGATCCTATCCATAATCAAAGAGAGATTTTAAGAGGCGCATTCGACATGGGAATTACCCATTTCGACCTTGCGAATAATTATGGAGGCCCTGCTGGAGCTGCAGAGAAAAACTTTGGGCGTATTTTTAGAGAAGATTTTCAAGCCTACCGTGATGAACTGATTATTTCTAGCAAAGCAGGTTATCATATGTGGGAAGGGCCATATGGGGAATGGGGCTCTCGTAAATCCATCATTTCAAGTTGTGACCAAAGTCTCCAAAGAATGGGGCTAGATTATGTTGACATCTTCTATCATCATCGCCCAGACCCTGATACACCTTTGGAAGAAACAGCAGAAGCTTTGATGCAACTTGTAAGACAAGGAAAAGCATTATATATTGGTATATCCAACTATAATGGAGAAGATACAAAAAAAATGACTGAAATTTTAAAAAGAAAGGAAGCACCGTTCATTATTCATCAGATGCGCTACAATATGTTTTCTCGTGCACTACTAGAAGACGATCTATCTCCAGTATTAGAAGAAGAAGGGCTAGGGGCAATCACGTTCAGTCCGCTTGCTCAAGGGTTGCTGACAAATCGTTATCTACATGGTATTCCTGAAGATTCTAGAGCACATCGTAAGGAAATACCATTCCTTTCAGAAGAACAAGTTGGATCAACTCTGGAAAAAATCAAAGCACTGCAAACAATCGCCGTATCACGAGGACAATCATTAGCGCAAATGGCCCTTGCATGGAATTTGCGACAAAAATCTGTTACAAGTGTACTGGTCGGAGCAAGTCGGTTAAGTCAGTTACAAGAAAGTGTTCGAATGATGGATAATTTAGATTTCTCACCAGAAGAAGAATTGAGAATCGACCAAATTCTAGAATAGAAACGATGTAATCAAACTTTTTATCCATATATTAAAAAAAACAAAAGATGACATCAAGAATCGAATGAAGATCGTCTGTTATTGAACATCATATTTTTTGTCGTTCAAAATAAAAATGATCGAAGGCTAGGAGTGAATTTTATCCTAGTCTTTTTTATGGTAAATATCTTCTTCGTTTGTATGTCTATGAACGGATTAATCAATTTTGTATACAAAAAATCATCAGATGATTCAAACGTGTTATAATAATTACGAAAAAATACATCAGATGAAAAGGAGGTATGTGGTTTGGAAGAAAATAAAACCCTAGTAGAAGTAACTACTGACAAGATCCTTAGATATTTAAAGGAAATGCAGTTGCAAGTAGGAGATAAACTGCCGAATGAATATGAATTGTCCGATTATTTAGAGGTGGGGCGAAGCACGGTGCGAGAAGCTGTGCGGGCTCTAGCTTCCAGGAATATCCTTGAAGTTCGGCAAGGAGCGGGGACATTTGTCAGTGATAAGCGAGGGATTGCCAATGACCCACTCGGTTTTTCTTTGATTGAAGATCAGGATCGGATGATACGAGACTTATTTGAACTGAGATATTTATTGGAGCCTAAGATGGCAGGTTTGGCAGCGGAATATGCAACGAAGAATCAAATCGTCCAAATGAAAAAATTAACGCAAAAGATTGAAACTTCTTTTCGAGAAGGCACACAAGAACATGTTCAATTAGACATCGATTTTCATACGATGATTGCAGAAGCTAGCGGAAACGTAGCCTTGCTGCATATTATCCCAATCATTAATGAATCAATTGCTTTGTTTAATAAAAATTATGATATCCAGCATCTGAAAATCGAGACGATCGATATTCATACAGAGATCGTTCAGGCCATCGAAAGGCGGAATGCACTTGCTGCGTTTGATGCAATGACTGTCCATATGGCAATAAATCGGAGAGAATTACAGAAAATAATAGGAGAAAAAGAAACTAATTGACAGTTCATCTGATGTATTTTATGATAAATACATCAGATGAATTTTTGTTTTATATTTGGTAAAAAAGAGGAGTAAATAGTTTCTGTTCATCGAAATGTAAGCGCTGACTAATAGACAAAAAGAGATGACGTCAAGGAGAAGAAGCAGGAATGAGGGGATCTGGAATGAGTTTTATGGATAAATTAGCCAATGTTTTAGGGAACGTGGCAACGAGAATCAATAATTTAAGGTATATCATGGTGATAAAAAACGCATTTGCTGCATTGATTCCGGTAATTATTACGGGTGCTTTTGGCACATTGTTTTCAGCAATGGTCTTTGACTCGGAAAATGGCTTAGCACAGATAAGTTTCTTGCGTTTTTTAGAAGAATTAAAGCCTATCGCATCTGCCATCAGCTATGTCACACTAAGTTTCTTGACCATCTATGCTGTTTTTCTGATAGGGATCGAATTAGCCAAGCTGAATAAAGTGGATGGTGTATTCCCTGGTATCATCGCAGTGATGTCTTATTTATCTGTTAATCCAACTGTTTATGAATTAGTGAATGAAAATCAGACTGTTATAGTAGAAAACGTATTGGCTAAACAATATACAGATACGAAAGGGTTATTTTTGGGAATGTTGGTCTCCATCCTTTCTATTGAACTTTATTGCTGGTTGAGGAAACAGAAGAAACTACAGCTGAGAATGCCTGATACCGTGCCAACGAATGTTTCTGCTAGTTTTTCTGCTTTATTCCCGACGATTCTGACTGTATCGGGTATCGCGGCTGCGGGATTTATCATCAAAGAACTTACAGGAATGTACCTTTATGATATCATTTACAATGTCGTACAACGCCCATTAGAAGGTGTCGTACAAGGGTTACCGGGTATTTTGCTATTGATGTTTATTGCGCAAGTCTTTTGGGTGATTGGTATCCATGGAAATCAAATGGTGAAGCCGATACGGGAACCGTTGCTTTTAGCGGCAATTGCTGTAAATACGGAAGCTTTTGAAGCTGGAAAAGAAGTACCGAACATTATTACTATGCCATTTTGGGATATGTATATGAGTATGGGCGGGTCTGGAGTCACGATCGGTTTACTGATTGCAGTATTGTTAGTTGGAAAACGGGAAGATATGAAACAAATCACCAAGTTATCCCTTGCTCCTGGGATCTTCAACATCAATGAACCAGTTATTTTTGGTATGCCGATCATGCTGAATCCAATTTTAGCTATTCCGTTTATCTTAACGCCTCTTATCACTGGAACGATTGGTTATTTTGCAACCGCTTTAGGATTTGCGGCGAAAGCAGTTGTAATGGTCCCTTGGCCAATGCCGCCGATCGTCAATGCTTATCTGGCAACAGCAGGAAATATCGGTGCAGTTATTACGCAACTTGTTTGTATTATTGTTTCTATTTTGATCTATCTGCCATTTGTAAAAGTAGCAAATCGTGTGGAAAATGATGGGATCTAAAAAACAGGAGGAAATCATGAAAATTACTATTCCAAAAAATTTTATTCTTGGTGCTGCATCTTCTGCTTGGCAAACGGAAGGTTGGAAAGGAAAAAAAGAAGGACAGGATTCGTTTATAGATAGCTGGTATAAAAATGAACATTTTGTTTGGCATAATGGGTATGGCCCAGCCGTAGCAACTAATTTTATGGAACAATACCAGCAGGATGTGGATCTGATGAAATCCATCCATCTGACACATTATCGGACTTCTATCAATTGGGCTCGTTTTTTTACTGATTATGAGAACTGTATAGTAGATGAAGAATATGCTCAGCATATAAGTGAAATGATCGACTCTTTGATCGAAGCAGACGTAGAACCGATGATTTGTTTGGAACATTATGAAGTCCCAGCTTTTCTTTTGGAAAAATATGATGGCTGGTCTTCAAGAAAAGTAGTTGATTTTTATGCTAAGTATGCTCAAATTGCCTTTGATCGTTACGGTGATAGGGTAAAAAACTGGTTTACATTCAACGAACCAATCGTTCCCCAAACGCGTTGCTATTTGGATGCTGTTCGCTGGCCGCATGAACAAAACACAAAAAAGTGGATGATGTGGAATTATCATAAAGTTTTAGCAACGGCTAAAGCAGTAGAGATTTACCGCAGCGGAAATTATGGTGGAAGGATTGGCTGTATTTTAAATCCTGAAATGGTCTATGCTCGATCCAATTCTCCAGAAGACCAAAAAGCTGCTTATATGTATGATTTGTTTTATAATCGAGTATTTTTTGATCCGATGGTAAAAGGATACTACACAGAAGAGTTCCTGGAGTTGTGTCAAAAACAATCGATTTATTTCGATCCTGCAACAGAGGATTTAGAAACGATTCAGCATCATACAGTAGATTTCCTTGGAATCAATCAATATTATCCTAAACGCGTTCGCGCCCCTCGTTATCAATGGAATGAAGAGACACCTTTCCATCCTGAACGATATTATGAAGTCTTTGATTTACCTGGGAAGAAAATGAATAATTCCAGGGGATGGGAAATCTATCCGAAAATCATGTATGATATAGCCATGTATCTAAAAGAAAATTATCATAATATCCCTTGGCTGATAACAGAAAACGGTATGGGAAGAGAATATGAAGAACAGTATATGGATGAGAAAGGAATCGTGCAAGATGATTACCGTATCGAATTTATCGGACAGCATTTGCATTACTTGATCAAAGCAACAGAAGAAGGCGCAAATTGCGAAGGCTATATGTTATGGGCATTCACTGACTGTGTGTCACCAATGAATGCATTTAAGAATCGATATGGATTAGTTCGAATCGAATTGAACGATGAACGAAGCAGAACATTGAAAAAATCTGCTTCGTGGTATCAGACTTTGATTGATAAGAGAGAATTGGATTTGCCTGACGAAATCTATAAATAAATAGAAGTTTTTTGTAGATGTTCATTGTATTTACTGGTTATTTGAAATAAAAGAGGTTGTGAATCCAGCGTTTTGAGCTAATACCCAGGGTCAGCTGATTGAACACCGTTTATTGAGAGGTTGTGAAAAAGCTGTCCTGCATCAAGTAATAAGAATAGCAAAGTAAAAACAACATCTTATGTTTTTAACTTGGTTGGACTTATTACCGCAGATGCAAGCTTTTGAATACCGTTTATTTGAAAAAAGTTGTGACAAGTTTTGTGTCACAACTTTTTTTGTGCACGTTAAAAGAAAAAAGGTAATAAAAATTAATTTGTGTGTTTAGTGTGCGCTTTCTTTTTTAGTGTGTATGCAACTTGGTATAGACCTTAAATGTGATGATATCAACTTTTTAAAGCGCTTTTAAAGTTGGCACGCTACTTGCTTATATACAAGTGTAAGTATAGAAAGGAACGTGTTTAAAATGGAAAAGAAAACAATCATGCTTGTATGTTCAGCTGGAATGAGTACAAGTCTCCTAGTCACAAAAATGCAAAAGGCAGCAGAAGCAAAAGGAATGGAAGCAGACATCTTTGCTGTATCTGCTTCAGATGCGGATAATCAACTAGAATCTAAAAATGTAGACGTTTTACTTTTAGGACCGCAAGTACGCTTTATGCAAAATCAATTTGCTGAAAAGCTAGCACCTAAAGGCATTCCTTTAGATGTAATCAATATGGCTGACTATGGCATGATGAATGGTGAAAAAGTACTCGACCAAGCAGAAAAACTAATAAACAAATAATAAAAATTATCGGAGGATACAATAAATGGAAGATCAAAAAAATCTAGAAGCCATCATGGGTCTGATCATGTTTGGCGGAAATGCAAAAAGCGATGCAATGGAAGCGATTGCTGCTGCGAAAAAAGGTGATTTCACTTTAGCAGATGAAAAAATCAAAGATGCAGAGGAATCTTTAGTCCAAGCACATCACTCTCAAACAGAGATGCTGACACAAGAAGCACAAGGAAATCACGTTGAAGTCACGCTTTTGACGGTCCACAGTCAAGATCATCTGATGACATCTATAGCTTTTACAGATTTAGCAAAAGAGATCATTGATCTGTATCGTCGATTGAACGCGTAATCTACAGTAAAGAAAAGAGGGAAGATTTATGGATAAATTTGTTGCATTTATGGAGAAACATTTTATACCTGTAGCATCAAAAATTGGTGCACAACGGCATTTAGTTGCGATTCGGGACTCATTTATGGTGAGTATGCCGTTAATGATCTTAGGAGCATTAGCAGTAATGATCAATAACTTACCGATTCCCGGGTTCCAAGAATTGATGAACTCAATTTTTGGTGGTGAATCATGGAAAGGATTCGGGGCTGCTGCTTGGAACGGTACATTTGCCATTCTTTCTGTCTTGATTGCTTTCTTGCTTGCTTATCATTTAGCTAACGGCTACCGAAAAGACGGTGTTTCCGCAGGTGTGATTTCTTTAGGCTCTTTCTTCGCTTTAGGCGGAGCATTAGGTATGAGCTCAAACGGTTTGTTTATTGCTATTATTGTTGGGATTATTTCAACAGAAATCTTTGTACGTTTAAGCGGAAATGAAAAATTGATCATCAAAATGCCTGATGGTGTGCCACCGGCAGTTGCAAAAGCATTTGCTTCATTACTACCAGCAATGATCACTATCTCTGCGTTTGCTTTAGTTGCTGCAATTTTTGCTGCATTCGGTGTTGATGATATCGTAGGTTCTTTCTATACAGTGGTCCAAGAACCATTTATGGGACTTGCAAACTCTTATCCATCTGCCTTACTGCTTGCATTTATCACACCATTCTTATGGTTCTTTGGTTTACACGGAGCGAATATGGTCGATCCTTTGATGCAAACAATCAATGCGCCAGCCATTGAAGCAAACGTTAATGCAATCGCAGCTGGACATAGCGCACCGTTTATCGTGAACAAACCTTTCTTTGGCAGCTTTGTCAACTTAGGAGGAACAGGTGCAACTTTAGGTTTACTGTTAGCTATTTATTTAGTAGGACGTAAAAACAAACCATATATGGTTGTAACAAACTTGTCGATTGCGCCAGGTGTCTTCAATATTAATGAACCAACGATGTTTGGGTTACCTATCGTGTTGAACCCGATCATGTTCATTCCATTTATTTTGACACCAATGGTCTTAGTTAGTGTTGCTTACTTTGCGACTTCTACAGGTTTAGTGCCAGCAGCTACCGTTATGCCTCCATGGGTAACTCCACCAATTATTGGCGGTGTATTGGCAACAAAAAGTATTGCAGGTGGTGTACTAGCCGCTGTCAATTTGGTTCTTTCTATTTTGATCTATCTACCGTTCGTCAAGGTAGCTACGATCCAAGAAAGAAGAAAAGAAGCTTTAGATGCTTGATTAATCAAAAAACGGAGAACAAGTGATTGTTTTCCGTTTTTTTTTTTACATCACTATTGTTGTCATTGCTAATTTTCATAAAGACTTGTATAATTTTTGTAAACGTTTTATTTTAGTCGGAGGTTTAAACATTGGTTACATATAACTGGATCAAATTAAGAGAACACCCAGAATTAGTAAAACAAAGCGCGAATTGGTTTTCATCAAAATGGGGAGTTCCTGCTGTTGTGTATGAGGAAAGTATTCGTACTGGAATCGCTAATAAGGAAAGTATTCCTCAATGGTATGTGGTCTTAGATGAAAAAGAAACCATCGTCGGAGGAGCGAGCGTCATTGAAAACGACTTCCATAACCGCCCTGATCTGACACCAAATCTTTGTGCCCTGTTTGTTGAACCGGAAAAGCGTAAGCAGGGGATAGCCAAGCGGATATTAGCGGAAATCAGAAAAGAAATGCATCAACTTGGGTACGAAAAACTTTACTTAATTACAGATCATACCACGTTTTATGAACGATACGAGTGGACATTTTTGACAATGGTCAAGGAAGAAAGTGGGACGACCGCTCGTCTGTATCAAAGTGATACGATAGGGTGAAAAAAGAGGCATGAGATTTGAAAAATTCTCATGCCTCTTTTTTTTTGCTTGTTCTCTTCATTGCTTTTTTTTCGTCGTAAATAAAAATGTTCCTTACGATTCTGAGAATAGGACGAATCGTCAAGAAAATAGCACCAGCCAAATAAAAATAGGTGCCATATCGATCGGGGATTTTAGTTAAGGAAGTAAGGCTTCCAAAAATATAGAAAATCCCGGTTAATAAATCGACAGCCAGTGAGATCAATGTGTAACGATTTTGGAAATAGAAGCGGAAGCGACGTCCTCGTATTTCGATATCTTCTTCTTTTCCTATTTCGATCTCATGGGTATTTCGTTTGATTTTGGGCATAAAGAAAATCACCTGTATTTTTTACTGAATTCAAGGTTTCAAAACAACTTTTATATTTTTATCTTCTTTTTTGTCAAAGATCTCATATGCTTGTGCTGCTTCTGATAGTGGCAGCGAATGAGTAATGATTTGTGTAGGATCGAATAGTCCTTCTGCAATCATTGCGTAAATTTTTGGCATTAGATGGATAATTGGTGCCTGTCCATGCTTGACAGCGATATCCCGCATAAAAAATTCTTGCAGCGGGTAAGAAGAAGCTGGAGTCATATAAACACCAGTTACTTGGACTGTTCCAAATTTTTTGACAGCTTGCGATGCCATCTGTAATGGAGAGATTGTGCCGCTTTGTAAGCTTACTAAATTTTTCGCTTTTTCTTTGACAGGCTCTAATCCGTCCATTCCTACACAATCGATAATGACATCTGCGCCACCTTTAGCCAGTTCATACAATTCTGTTCCAGCTTGTGCCGTGTCTTCTAAGAAATAAGTTTCAACCCCATTGTAATTAGCCGCTTTATCTAGACGGTGCTGTACTGGATCTACTGCGATTACGCGCTCTGCTCCAGCCATAACAGCGAATTTTTGAGCGAATAGACCGACTGGACCAGAACCTAGAATCACAACTGTATCGCCTTTTTTTACTCCTGCGTTTTCAACGCTCCAATAAGCTGTGGGCAAAATATCTGATAGAAATAAAACTTTTTCATCAGGAAGATCATTATCTGGTACAACAAATGAAGTAGAGTCTGCATAAGGAACTCTTAGATATTCCGCTTGACCACCCCAATGATTACCGTTCAACTTGCCAAATCCGAAAAGCCCGCCATATAACTGATCTGGATTTGATTCATCACATTGGCTTTCCATGTGATTCAGGCAGAAATGACAATGACCACAACTAATATTAAAAGGGATAACCACACGTTGCCCTTTTTTCAATGTTTGAACTTGAGATCCCACTTCTTCAACGATTCCCATTGGTTCGTGTCCTACAACATACCCTTTTTCCAAAACTGCTTCACCATGATGGTAAAGATGCAGATCGGAGCCGCAAATGGCTGTTGCTGTGATACGGATGATTGCATCTGTTGGTTCTAATATTTTTGGATCATCTACGTTTCTGATTTCCATTTTCTGTTTTCCTTGCCAAGTGACTGCTTTCATTGGAGATGCTCCTTTCAGATTCATAAAATTGTCTGCATTATTAGTACTACAGATAATTTCATTTTAAAGGAGATCTTACCTTTTTGATAATGAAACGCTTTTTTTCTTAAATGAAACATTCTATAGTCTTATGTATTTGTGTTCGGAGAGGTGTGTTTCCGATTTTTTAGTGTAATGGTAATCATTGAAATAGTTGTATCCGTTAGATGATGTTGGATTGGCAAGAGAGTAAACGTTGAAAAAATAGTTGTTTTCAAAAAGAAACAGACATAAATAAAAAGAGGTTATGACAGAAGGGATCAGTTTCTCGGTATTAAGTCAAATTTATGCAAAAACGTGAGGAACCATTTTCACAAAATTTTTCTTCATACTCGAAACTAAACGCCTTTTTCATAACCTCTTGGTAAACGGTGTTCAAAAGCTTGCATCTGCGGTAATAAGTCTAACCAAGTCAAAAACATAAGAAGCTGTTTTAGCTTGGCTGCTCTTATTACTTGATGCAGGGCAGCTTTTTCATAACCTCTTGGTAAACGGTGTTCAAAAGCTTGCATCTGCGGTAATAAGTCCAACCAAATCAAAAACATAAGAAGCTGTTTTAGCCTGGTTGTTCTTATTACTTGATGCAGGGCAGCTTTTTCACAACCTCTTGGTAAACGGTGTTCAAAAGCTTGCATCTGCGGTAATAAGTCCAACCAAATCAAAAACATAAGAAGCTGTTTTAGCCTGGTTGTTCTTATTACTTGATGCAGGGCAGCTTTTTCACAACCTCTTGGTAAACGGTGTTCAAAAGCTTGCATCTGCGGTAATAAGTCCAACCAAATCAAAAACATAAGAAGCTGTTTTAGCCTGGTTGTTCTTATTACTTGATGCAGGGCAGCTTTTTCACAACCTCTTGATTATTCAAACATTTTTTTTGCGGCACGAGCTAGAGTAGGAATATCTTTGTCGTAACGCGGTGTTTTGACAAGACGGGACATAGGAATACCCGCAAAATGGAAAGCAGCGATTTCTCCAGAACGTACAGCACTTTGTTCAGTAAAGATCATCTGATAAGGCTGCTCGACAAATTCTCCTGTAAAGGCCAGATTGGTCGAATGTTTAGGAATGACTTTTGGTCGATCGCTTTTGGCACGATTATTGAACAACGCGGAAGCATAAGGCATATAGACAGGGATATTATTTATTACGCTGTCGAAAATTTCTGTTTCTTTTTCACGAATATTCACTGGTCCAGGATCTACTTTTGAAAGTTGTCCAATCAGTTCTTCTAGCATTTCTTTTCCATTCATTTTAATATACTGTTTATCCACAAATTCGCCACGTCGTCTTGGATAAAGGAAATAACCCCAAATAACTGTTTCATTTGGTTTCTGAGACGTAAAATGCGGTTGATGATGCACGACGATAGACATATTGACATCTTTTTGGCCTAACGGCGTGATCGGTGTGGTTGAAATAAATGAATTCAAGGCATTTCCTGGTTCTTGAGTCGTGATACGGGTGATTTCATTCAACAACAAATGGTTTTTCGTCGTCAGGGTAAAGCTGACCCATTCGCTTGCATCTCGATCAGCAAAGAATTTGTCAGGATTTCCCAAGTTGTAGAAACGTTCACTGGCTTTTTTCCAGAGACTAGAAGCTGCACCATAATCCATATTTTCTACAGCTGGTGTTTCGTAATCTCCTAAAGTAGCTGAATCTGTAATGGACCCATTAGTGAAAATAACTGCTGTATCTTCATCGACCACAACGTATTCTTCTTCTTGAGTCAGTGTATTGGTAATTTTCAAACCAGTCACAGTGATTTCATCTTGCATCGGTGTTTCTTTGAATTCCCAGTCAGTGACACGGCGGTTCAAAATGATTTTGCATCCTTGTTCTTTCAAGTACTCGATCAAAGGAAGCATAATACTTTCGTATTGATTGTAACGTGTTCGATTGACGCCCACTAGATGTTCGATTTGAGTGAATTCATAAATCATTTGATGCATATAGCGACGCAATTCTTGAGCAGAACTACGTGTTCTGAAAGCAAATGTTGTTTCCCACATAAACCAGAAGTTTGTTTCAAAAAAGTGTGGATCATCTTTGAAATATTCTTCGATAGTGATATTGTCTAGTTTTTCTTCTTCTGAATCAGGCATAGCAATCAGTTTAGTCAGAAGAATACGGTCTTTATTATTGAATCCCAGTTTTCCGCCATCAATGATTCCTTTGCCACCTTCCATCAAACGTGCTTTGTCAAAGGTTCGGTGTTTTGCATCAAAATCTCTCGTATCTTCTTCAGCAGTCATCCCTGGCTCAGTAACAGAAGGTATTCGACTTAACAGATCCATCAAATCTACATAGGTACGGTAATTAAGCATGCGACCGCCTCGAGCAATATAGCCTTTTTGGTTTTCTAATGGATGGTTTTTATTCCAATATTCATCCACTACAGTGTCGGTCGGTGCACCATCATTTGAACCGTGATCATCCAATGAATAAAAGGTGATCTGATCCCCTTTCCATTTGCCTTCTTGAATCAAATAAACAGCCGCTGCCATATTGGCAATACCGGCACCAATCATTATTGCTTTACTTTTTCTCATTGTGATTCCTCCAATGTCTTCCAAGTATGTCCGTAGTGATTCAACTAAATAGGATGCTAGATTGATTCGAATTCATCATATAAATGACTGTCATCTTCGAATAGTCCTGTCTTTTTTCCTAGATATGCAGCGCCAAGGGCAAGCAAACCTAAACCGATGCCGACTTTGATTAATTTTTTACTCATGAAAAACGCCTCCTTGTTTTCTCTTTCTATATCCAAGGATAGTTCGTTTTTATTAGAATGCCAAATGATAGGACGAGAAGAAAAAGGAAATTTTGACAAAAAAGAAGAAGTGTCTGATTTTCCTGTAAATAAAAATAGGGTAGGTAAGAAGAAAAGATTTGAGGAGGTGTATGGTTCTATTTTTAGAAATTTGGGTACAAAAAAAGCACCGAGACAGTGCTTCTTTGAAAAGCTGATGACGGACTAAGCCTTATTTTAACTTGCTACGTTGTTTTGGATACTTCCACGATTTATGGATGGAGGGAGAAAAATGGGAGAGTGAAAAAGAAAAATTTAAGCGAACCGTTATCATTAGAACAACTTTTAAATAGACGAACAAGGTAACTTTCTTTTACAATAAAAGAATAGGAACAAATTAAAAGAAAGTAGGTAGCGTATATGTTTCGCTCAAATTTAATTGAATTTCTAGAATGGATCATTGCTATTTTAAATATTTGTTCTATCGGTATCTTAATTGTCGGGATCGTTCTTGTTCTATTCAAACTTTTTGATTGGTCTCATGTCAAGAAAAACTATGCAGAACGTAATACTCGTAATGCAGATACAAGAAAACTGCTAGCAAGTTATATTTTGTTAAGCTTGGAAGTACTAGTCGTTGCTGATATCATCGAGTCAGTTATCAAGCCGACTTGGACAGATATTTTGAAGCTTGCACTTATTATTATCATTCGAACAGTCATTTCTTATTTCTTGAATCAGGAAATAGAAGACAAAGAAAAACAAAGAAGAGGAGAGGTAGGATGACGACAGAGTTGATGCAGTTTCTTCTTCCATATTTCGAAAAACTTGTACTGGGACTTGATATCTTTGCTATCTGTTTATTGGTTTGGGGTGTTTGTCTATCAATCAAGGATTTTTTGAAATATTTATTTGTCCATACAAAAGTGCAAAGCGACCGAGTCAGCGAGAACAATGCTATTAAAAAGATGTTGGGAGGCTATATACTTCTAAGTTTGGAAATTCTTGTTTCAGCTGGGATCATCGAATCGATTATCAAACCTACCTTGCAGGATATTTTCCAACTAGCGGCGTTGGTAGTTATCCGAACCATCATTTCTTATTTTTTAAATAAAGAGATCGGACCCGTAGATGTCCAAAATAAGTGAGGTTGTGAGCCTGACGTGTATCAAGAGATTGTTACAGAAATGGGCATCTTCAACAAATAAGAGGCTGTGACATGATTTTTGTCACAGCCCCTTATTTGTTTTGCACAGCTGAAATGATAGCTCGATCGATCGTATTGATCGAAATAGGAATAATATTTTCATATTGGACCGCATCTGGTGTATATAATGTACGTTCACATAATACCCGGTTTGAGGACTGCTGCGCATACTTCTTTATATCAGATATACTTGAATAAATTGTTGGTGCAACTTGAAAATCGAAAGTAGTTACAGCTTCCAAGGCTTCCCGATAAATCAGATAATGAACATCCGAATTTGTGACGATATAGATAGTCAGATGTTCTTTTGTCAGACGGAGAATTCCGCTCAATTCGATCACAAAAGCCCGCATGCAATTAGGATTCAACCGTAGATCATAAGGTAACTGGCTGGACCAGCTGGAAAAAATTGTCTGGACTTCTTTATATAAATTTGTCTGTTCCTCATTTAAAAGATAAAATTTTTCTGGCATGAATAATTGATAGTTATCCCAAGCCGAACGCATCAGATGAATCAGCGCACGTTCGAACGGTTGGTTTCCGAATAATTCTTGATTGAAGTGAGATTCAAAGGTAGCAACTAGTTCTTTTATTTCGGGAGTATTGTCAATAAACACTTGGTGTAGCTGTTGAAAGTCTTCCGCAATCAACTGATAAGAATGGAAACCATAATTACAAAGATTGAATAGTGTCAAAATAAAGGCGAATTCTTCTTTTTTATAATAGGTTTGGAAATCAGTGTTTTCCCATGCTGATTCGACATAATTGTAAATAGGACGTTTTTTGATTTCTTCGATAAATTTTGAATCTATTGTCACAGCACACACTTGCTGGCGTAGGAAACTGATAGCAAAACCAATCGATAAGATTTCTTTATTTTCTTTATCATAAAATCTGCCACTATTTTCCGTTACGGATTCAATGAAACGATCGGCACGTTCAAAAAACGATTCAGGTAGCTCCCAAGAATTAAAACCGCCTAAACGATACGACACATTAAGAAGCAGCAGACGTCTTTCCATTTCAGTGAATCGAGGGGAGTAGCGGTCGATTTCGATCCCGCAGTCATTAAAATAAGCTAATACTTGTTTTTTTAATGAATAAGCTTTGCTGACAGAGATGAATTCACATTCAGTTAATTGAAGATAATCAGGTTCATCTTCTTCCAAATAAAGCAGACAAGTTTTTAAAAACAACGAATTTTGAGACAATTGCTGCATGATCTTGCATCGAGGTATATGTTCTGAAAAATATAAAGTGTAACGGTCCTTTTCCCGATGTGTATAAGCGATCTGTTCTTCAAATTCTTTTTTTATGTTATTGATATCATTGAGTAAAGTGGTTTTGCAAACATGCAGGAGATTGGAGAGCTTTTCTAGATTGACTTCTTTATTTACATAGAATTGCCCACATAAAAACAGCTGTCTTAAAATATTTTTCTCAATATATTCTTCAATCATAGTAGAGCCTCCGCCTTGTATTTTTTTGCACAATATGGGAAATATTATGACATGTTTTCTTTTTGAAATCATCAGTTAATTTCTGAAAAAGCATATAAATGCCGTTAAAAAAGTTTTTTTATGTTATAAAATTTGGAAAACAGATAATTCTATTAAAAAATAAATTGTGAATTTTTAACAATATAAAAAAATAAAAATATGTTTAGTGAATGAAGGACAGTCATTTTATTTGTTTGTTCGCTTTTTTTAGGTTATCTATTTTAGAAGACTGATTTATTGAAAAATTGTTCGCTTTTTTGCGTTGAATTATCAGAAAAATCCGACTTTATTTATTTTTGTTTGTAAAAATCTACGTGGATTTGATGTTATAAAAAAAAATTTCTCATTTTTGGCGCTATAGTGAAGAGGTGTTACAGATAAACACATGTATCTGCAAGACATTGACCAACAAAATATGGAGGGAAGAAAAATGAAAGATATGGATATCAAGGCCGTCTTTATAGGCGACAAAGCTGAAAATGGACCAGTTTATAAAATGTTGTTGAACAAGATGGTAGATGAACATCTTGGATGGAGAGAAAATTATATTCCTTCAGATATGCCTGCAATTAGCGAAGGAGATAAGCTCACTCCAGATTATCTAGCCACCCGCGACCATATGATAGAGGTCTTGGATGAAGTCAGTCAGCGATTACGCGCAGGATCGATCCCATGGCATTCAGCAGGCCGTTACTGGGGACAAATGAATGCTGAAACATTGATGCCTGCTTTATTAGCTTACAACTATGCGATGCTGTGGAACCCAAATAATGTTGCATTGGAATCTTCTATGGCAACTTCGCAAATGGAAGCAGAAGTAGGACAGGATTTTGCTTCATTATTCAATATGACAGACGGATGGGGACACATTGCAGCAGATGGTTCTATTGCTAATCTTGAAGGATTATGGTACGCCCGTTGCATCAAATCGATTCCTTTAGCTGTCAAGGAAGTGCTGCCTGAAAAAGTGAAAAAAATGTCTGAGTGGGAACTTTTGAATTTATCTGTTGAAGAAATTTTGGAAATGACCGAAAGCTTTACGGACGAAGAAATGGATGAGGTCAAAGCAGCTTCTTCCCGTAGCGGAAAAAATATCCAAAGATTAGGGAAATGGCTGGTCCCTCAAACAAAACACTATTCTTGGATGAAGGCGTTAGATATTTGCGGAGTCGGCTTAGATCAGATGGTTGCTATCCCAGTTCAAGAGGATTATCGAATGGATATTAATGCTTTGGAAAAAACAATTCGTGAATTAGCTGGACAAAAAATCCCAATTCTAGGTGTGGTTGCTGTCGTAGGAACGACAGAAGAAGGTCAAGTAGACAGTGTAGATAAAATCGTCCAATTAAGAGAAAGGTTAAAAGATGAAGGGATCTATTTCTATTTACATGTTGATGCCGCATATGGCGGCTATGCGCGTTCACTGTTTCTAAACGAAGCAGGAGAATTTGTGCCGTATGCTTCCTTAGCTGAATTCTTTGAAGAACATCATGTTTTCCACCACTGCGTAACGATTGACAAAGAGGTATATGAAGGGTTCAGAGCTATTTCAGAAGCGGATTCTGTCACGATAGATCCTCATAAGATGGGCTATGTCCCTTATGCTGCTGGAGGAATCGTAATCAAACATAAAAATATGAGAAATATCATTTCTTATTTCGCGCCATATGTGTTTGAAAAATCAGTAAAGGCTCCAGATATGTTAGGAGCTTATATTTTGGAAGGATCAAAAGCTGGAGCAACCGCCGCCGCAGTCTGGACAGCACATCGTGTATTGCCATTGAATGTGACCGGATATGGTCAATTGATTGGGGCTTCAATCGAGGCAGCTCAAAGATTCAGAGAATTTCTCGATCATCTGACTTTTACTGTTAAAGGAAAAACAATCGAAGTCTATCCATTGAATCATCCTGATTTTAATATGGTCAATTGGGTATTCAAAGAACAAGGCTGTACAGATTTGAACGCTATCAATGAATTAAATGAAAAAATGTTCGATCGGTCTTCTTATATGGATGGCGATGTTTATGGTGAACGGTTTATTACTTCTCATACTACATTTACACAAGAAGATTACGGTGATTCTCCGATTCGTTTTGTTGAAAGAATGGGTCTAACGAAAGAAGAATGGAAAAAAGAACAGAAAATCACTCTGCTACGTGCGGCTATCATGACTCCTTATTTGAATGATGATCGAATTTTCAATTTTTATACAAAAAAAATCGCCAAAGCAATGGAAAAGAAACTAAACGAAATCATCCAATAGAACTGATTTTTGTGTGAAAGAATAACAAGAGACATATGGAGAACAGACAATTATTTGCTTCATCAAAACAATTGTATTTCCCCCTGTTTTTCATATATTCCTCGCCAAGATATTCTTTTTTATAAAACGTTCTATAAGTTGGATCGTTCGTTTCATGTATCAAACCCAGTTCACTAAGATCGTTCAATGGATGTTTCGGTGATACTGGGTTTTGTACTGAATCGATGAAACCTTGTCATTTCTGTTCTTGAACAAAAATAAAAGAAAACAAAAACATATGTCGCTATTGAAAGAAGGAATAAAGATGAAAGATACTGGTTCATCAAAGCAAATCACGACCATGACCTTTATCGGAATGACCTGCGCCCTTGTAGCAAGTGTACGAAATATTCCAGATGTAGCAGCAACGAGCTGGACGATGATTTTTTACATGCTGGTTGCAGTATTATTGTACGCTTTTCCAATCTCATTGATCTCTGGTGAATTTGCTGGAATGTTTCCCCAAAAAGGTGGTCCAGAACTTTGGGTATCGAATGCTCTAGGAAAAAAATGGGGGTTCGTTGTCTCATGGCTGTTATGGGTCCAAATGTTTCCTGGGATGGTGATGGTCGCTTCAGCACTCGCTCCGTTGTTTGGTAATATTATCGATAATGTGCCGCTTGGTTTGAACAGCAAATTTACATTAGTTGTCATTTTAGTCGTTTATTGGATCATCACTTTTTTGAATTTGAAATTTGATATGGCAAAAATCGGCGGAAAAGTCGGTGTTTGGTTAGGATTGTACGTGCCTTTGACGATGATGCTCTTATTAGGGTTTGCTGCGTGGATCAAAGTTGGGATCGTACCAACCGGAACATTAGGCAGTTTTTCATGGGACAAATTAATACCAGATACTACGACTGCATCCTCATTTGTTTATTTTGCGCCGATCATGTTTATTTTTACTGGTATCGAAATGTCCTCTGTGTATATCACTCGATTGGAAAATCCAGTTAAAACGTATATTCGCGGAGTATTTGCCGCGTTAATTTTTATATTTTTCGTCAATATTTTGAATGCTTTAGTTGTAGCAAATGTCGTACCAAAAGGACAAATGGAATTGAATAATATCGCGCAATCTATTTCGATTTATTGCCAAATTCTTGGTTTGCCACATCTTATTGTGAATCTGTTTAGTTTACTTGTCTTCATTGGTGTAGCAGTCCAATTATCTGCTTGGGCCTCAGGACCAGCAAAGACAGTGACAGAAAGTGCTAGAAAAGGTGCGTATCCACCAAAATTCAATTTTTGGAAGACGAATCAATTTGACGTATCCAAATCCGTTATTTTGACTCAGTCTGTCATTATCTCAATCTTTGCACTTTTTTATTTGCTGATTCCTGGCGTCAATCAAGCATTTTTGATGCTCGTAAATTCAACTACTGTTATCTACTGTATCGTCTATGTCATCATGGGGATCGCAGTTTTGAGATTGCGTTATACACATGCAAAGTTGAATCGACCATTTAGAATTGGAAAAAAAGAGAAAAAGAGCAATCTTGGAGTTTGGACTGTCGTTATTGTTTTATTTGCGGCAATCGGATTTTCTGTCGGACTGACGATGAAAGCTGGAACATGGATCAATCTAATTGCAGTCACAGCCATCAGTGTCATTTTGTTTGTAGTACCACTCTGTATTGAAAAAATAAAGAAACCTTCTTGGGAACAGGAAGTCGCCATGCTGCTTGAAAAAGAAAAAGGTGAACTTGATGGAAAAACCGGCAATGAAACGGACTCTAACTAATCGAAATATCCAGTTAATCGCATTAGGTGGCGCAATTGGAACAGGATTATTTTTAGGTTCAGCAAAGGCAATTGCATCAGCAGGGCCAGCTGTTATTCTCGTTTATTTGATATGCGGTTTGGCTATTTATGGTTTGATGCGGGCCATGGGTGATTTATTTTTAGCAAATAGTACATTTAACTCTATCAGTGATTTCGTTGACTATTATTTAGGCAAAAAGTGGGCATTTTTTGTCAATTGGACTTATTGGCTTTGCTGGCTTGGAGCTGGACTTGCGGAATTAACAGCAATAGGATTGTATATCCATTTCTGGTTTGTACATGTACCAGCTTTGATAAGCGGAGGTAGCGCACTAATGATCTTAATGGCAGTCAACCTTGTTGCAGTCAAGTGGTTTGGTGAATTGGAATCTTTTTTCTCAATCATCAAGATCTTGGGGATTTTCCTTTTTATCTTATTGGGTATAGGATTGAGTGTCTCAGATTTTCATACCCAGTCTATCGGAATCAAAGAAAATTTTGGACAGATCGATGAATTACTACCGTTTGGCTTTGCTGGAATGGTAGTCTCATTTCCTATGGTTTTATTCAGTTTTGCTGGAATTGAAATGATCGGCTTAACCGTTGGCGAGACAAGTGATCCGCAAAAGAATTTGAAAAAAGCAATCAACTGTCTGCCTTGGCGTATTCTCTTTTTCTATATAGGAACGATTTTGTCGATTTTATTTGTTGTTCCATGGCATTGTTTAGATTTAAAAGAAAGTCCTTTAGTGACTATGCTGCAAGTGATCCATTGCCAAGGCGGAGCAGCAATTGTCAATCTAATGATTTTGGTTGCTTCTTTGTCCTCAGCAAATAGTGCAGTCTACAGTACTAGCAGGATTTTATATCAAACAGCAAAAGAAAAAAGTTTGCCCCATTGGTTTTGTGCGCTTTCTAAGAAAGGCGTACCTTTACACGGTATTTTAATTACAGGAATGTTATTTTTTGCCGGTCTTTGTCTACATTTTTTTGTAGCTGATAGTCGATTGTTTTTTCAGCTTTTGGCAGGCATGACAACGAGTTGTTTTCTATTTGTGTGGTCTTCGATCTTGTGTGCACATGTTCAATTTATTAAAGAAAAGAAACGGAACACTACACAAAGATATAAAGATCTTGCTTTGTTGGTGTTTTTTACTTCAATTGCTTTCAGCTTGTTATTCGAAAGCACGACACGCTTTATTCCTTTTTTATTGGTTATCTGGTTTGTATTCTTAAATTTTGTATATAAAAGAATAAGCAATAGAAATATCAGTTAGGCCCAGATACATTTTGCAAAACGAATTATTTCAGACCCCCCTGAAATAATCGATACGCCTGAAAAAACTTCCCTGCGTATAATAACAGTATCAATTAAACAGGAGGGGATAGGATGAACTGGTACAGATTGACGGTAGAAGATGTATTGAAAAACTATCAAACATCAACAGAAGGCTTGTCGCAAGAAGAACGACAGAAACGCCTGACTGATCAAGGATATAATGAAATAAAAGCAAGGCAGCAGACAAAACGATGGAAAAAAATAGCAAAGCATTTTACTGATCTGCTGATGATCGTGTTGATCATTGCCTCTTTTTTGAAATTTGCTTCTAGTGAATATATTGAAGGAAGTATTATTTTATTCGTAGTGATCGTCAATGGACTCGTTAGTTACTGGCAAGAAAGAAAAGCGGAAGAATCATTGAATGGTTTGAAGCAGCTGATGGGACAAGAAGCGATAGTACTATCAAACGGGATGCAAGAAAAAATCCCTGCGAAAGAACTGGTAAAAGGAGATGTCATTGTCTTACGTGCCGGAGATGTCGTTCCAGCAGATATCCGATTAATCGAAGCACATGATTTATTAGTGGAAGAATCGATTTTGACGGGAGAATCAGAAGCATCTGAAAAAAGTCATGCCGTTTTGACAGAAGAAGAATCGATCGGCGACCAGAAAAATATGGCTTTTTCAGGAACGCTTGTACAATCTGGTTCTGCAGTCGGTGTCGTTGTAGAAACAGGAAACACGACAGAAATCGGTAAAATCAATCAAGCATTGCAATCGGTCGAACAACAAACGACGCCTCTGATTAAAAAAATCAACCGATTAAACAAACAAATTTTTCAAGGCATTCTTTGTTTGAGCCTATTCTTAGTTATTTTTACGACATTTCGATATGGTATGGATTGGCATATCCTTCTTTCGGCTACGATTGCTTTGGTGGTGTCAATGGTACCCGAAGGATTGCCAGCTGTTTTGACCATGATTCTATCCGTTGGAGTACATGAAATGGCAAAAGAAAAGGCGATCATCAAAGGACTTCCTTCGGTAGAAACATTAGGTTCTATGACAGTGATCTGTTCAGATAAGACAGGAACATTGACAAAAAATGAAATGACAGTTGTGGATGTAGCTGCAAAAGAAGAAGCCTGCGTGTTGTCCATTATGAAAAACTGTCAGGAATTAAAAACAAAAGAAGAACAGAAAACAGAAAATTTAAGTGGCAATCCGACAGAAGTTGCGCTGATTCGACACACAGAAACAGCCAATCTGCCTTTGAAAAAAATAGAAGCAAAGATTCCGTTCAGTTCTGAATACAAATATATGGCAACGATGCATGTGGAGGAAAAAGGAGCGGTGATTTACGTCAAAGGTGCACCAGAAGTATTATTTGCTAAATCAACTCTTTCTTCTGCAGAACAAGAAGCATGGAGTCAGACAGCTGCAGAATTTGCGAGAAAAGGTCAGCGTGTTTTAGGATTTGCTTATAAAAAAGTAGATTCGAAACAGGAACTCACGCATGAGACTTTAACCCAATTAACTTTTGCAGGGATCGCCGGATTGATCGATCCGCCAAAAGAAAGTGCAGTCAAAGCTGTAAAGGAATGTCAACAAGCAGGGATCTCAGTGAAAATGATTACAGGGGATCACAAAGACACAGCAAAAGCGATTGCGGAACAAATTGGCTTAAAACATACTGCCAAAGTTTTAGAAGGGATCGATTTGGATCTTATGTCTGATGAAGAGTTGATTCAGCAAGTGCCAATAGTCGATGTCTTTGCTCGGACGACGCCAGAACATAAACTGCGGATTGTTAAAGCTTTGCAGAAAAATGGAGAAATCGTCGGAATGACCGGAGACGGCGTAAATGATGCACCTGCTTTGAAAAGATCCGATGTAGGAATTGCTATGGGAATCAAAGGTAGTGAAGTAAGCAAACAGGCAGCTGATATGGTTTTAGGAGATGATAATTTCCATACGATCGCAAAAGCCGTAAAAGAAGGTCGGCGCATTTTGGATAACTTGCAAAAGACCATCAATTTCTTCTTACCAACTGCGTTAGCTCAAGGATTGATCTTGATTTGGGCGCTGATACTGAATCGGCCGCTACCTTTGTCCCCAGTACAGATTTTATGGGTCAATATGGTAACGACAATTACTTTATCTTATGCATTAGGGTTCGAGTCGCCAGATCCAGAAATCATGAAGCGTCCACCAAGAGATCCAAAGCAAGGAATCCTATCAGGTTATCATTTGTTTCGGATCATCTATGTCGCACTACTGATCATGGTTCCTGCCTATTTATTGGCTATGCAATTTGAAGGGCAAAGCTTACAGCAAACCATTCTTCTGCAAAATATCGTCTTAGCTCAAGCTGTTTACATGATCAATTGCAGAGAGTTGTCCAAGCCGTCATTGAACCAAGGTCTTTTGCAAAACAAATCGCTTTTTCTTTCATTGGGTATCCTTGCTTTATTGCAGGGGATGGTTATTTTTCTGCCAATCGGCCAGCAGCTGATCGGTACAGTAAGTTTAACGATGACACAACAGTTATTGATTGGGGCAAATGTGATTCTTCTATTCTTAGTTGTAGAAATAGAAAAAGGGATCATGAATAAACTGTTTCGCAAAAAAGAAAAAACAGCTAGAGAATTCAGTCGCTAGCCGTTACTATAAAAAAGTTTTGAAAGTGAGTTCAGTCAAACGATTGAGCTCATTTTTCGTTGGAATAGAAGAAATGTATACAATAGGGATATCTAGAGAATCCAGCGGGAAATTGGAAATCAAGATATCTGTTTTTTCAAAAGAAATAGTGGAAAGATCGGTTAGTTCGATAGGTAAGAAGCAGACACGTTTTCCTAGATAATCTTTTAATTCCTGCTGCAAGAACGCCTTCCATGAAGGTTCTCCTTGGAAAATAAAATAGACATTGAACAAATTCGGTTTGATAGAAAAAATCGTTTGTTGGATCAGTAGAGACAAGAGTTGGAGAAAGTAATTTGGTTCATTGATTTCCATTTCTTTTTTTAGATCGTTCAGTAAATTCTCTTTCTGTTGAGACAAATGTGCATATTGCTGATCATATGTTTCTAAAAAACGATGGTATTGACGGTCCAATGCTTCAATCAATATCGGCGATTCATGATATTTTAATACGAGGAGAGCCAAGTTATCAGTCAGAGATGTTTTTTTTAGTTGATCAAGAGACAGCTCTGAAGCTAGTTCCTCTACAAACGTTTCGAGGACCTCTAAAAATGGAGAATGATGCAGGCAGCGAGCGGTTTCTTGTCCATAGTTATTGTTGTAATTCCAACTTTCCAAAAAGCAGAAAGAAGCAAAAGAAAGCTCAGTGTCTTTAAGATAAATACCTTCCGTTAAATACAATTTTTTCAATGCAGAGTCATACAGGGAGGCGAGTGTGCTGTTGATATGGATAGAAGAATCTAATCGGCAATTCGCTTTTATACGGATCGTATTGATAAAGAACCAACATGTTCCGAAAATCTCTTCTGTTTCAACAGCTAGTTCAGTTTGACTGAGGTTTCTTAAAAATTGAAAATAATGGGATTCATGGATCGAATAATCCTCGAAAAAATAGTTGTTATGAGTGAAAGGAATCAGCAATCGATGATAGAAAGTACGAATCGCACGCTCTTTTCCAAGAATACAAGCTGTATATTTCGTCAAATCGATCTGCAAGTCGTAACTTGCTAAACGCTGATTGATTTTAGTCACATGTCTTTTCAATGTCCCATAAGAAAGCCCATGGTCGGCTAGAAAATCAGGGACAGCAACTTTTTTTGTAAAAAGCAGACTTTTCAATAGTTCGACACTGACTGATTGTTTGAAAAAAATCTCCCAAAGGTCATTTGTCAATAAATTTTGCTGGTTTTGCAAACTGATTCCTGCTTGATTGCTGATGATGTCCCAGCCTTCGGGCAGCTGAGAGCGAATAGATTGAAGGTCAGAAAAAATCGTTCGTTCGGTTGTCCCTATGATTTCAGCTAATTCATTTACGGTTATCTTTGTATGATTCAGCAATTGTTCTACTAAAGAAACATGACGTCGAATATCTTTTTCGGTAATGATTTTTTTCATTAGTGAATACATAAATCAGACTCCCTTCTATTCTAAGAATACGGAGAAAATAAACGGTGGTCAAGTTTCAACTGATTTTTCAATCAGTGTTTATTTTTATGGAGCATTTACTGATGATAAGAATTTCATCATGAACTTGAAAAATGATACCACTAAAATAAAAAAATAGGTGGGCAAACAATAATCAACATTTTAATAGTAGATGATAGCAAGACCAACACAGGCGGATTGAACATTTAAGAGTTGATAAAAAAGAAAAATATCGAAGTATTTGATTAGCAGCTACTTGTATTCATTTTTCTATTCTTACGTGGTATCTTTGAATAAAGCGAATCAATAAGAAAGAGATGGAAGCAGATGCTAACGAAAAAAGAACTAATCGATCACATCAATGAAACATACAATTTGTCTCCAGAATATATTTTTAAAAAATTTCCTAATTATTGCGTATTCAGACATCAAAAAAGCAAAAAATGGTTTGGGGTCCTGATGTCTGTTCCAGAAGAAAAAATCTATGATGATGCAAGTGACCATAGGATCATCGATATTCTTGATTTGAAGGTCGATCCTGAACTTGGCGGAATTTTGCGAGGAAAAGAGGGGTATTTTCCAGCCTATCACATGAATAAAGAACATTGGATCTCTGTTGATCTACGTAAAATAGAAAAGCTAGATGAACTAGCAGATTTGATTGATGGAAGTTTCCAATCAACGCAATGAATTCTAGGAAAAATAGAGAAGAGATTGTAACAGAAATGTTTAGCTTCAAGAAATAAGAAGGAATTTACGAAAATTGCTTCTCAAATTTTTGGGAAATTTCGGCTTATTTTCTAAGAAATTACTTCTGGAACACCGTTTGTTCGAAAAAAGAGCTGCGACAAGAATTTTGTCCCAGCTCTTTTTTTTATTTTCCTAAATAAAATTCCCGCATCGTTTTTGCAATCATTTTGATCAAAGGATGATCTTCTGTGAAGCTAGAAGATAAATAAATTGTTCGTGTCAAGGGCAAATCTTTGATTTCCCGCAAGACGAAAGGATCATTTTTATCGTAAGACCAAGAAACTTTTGGGAAAAAGCTAACAGCTAATCCTTGCTTGACAATAGAACGTAATGTCGCAGGATCATCTGTCGTCGAACTGATCGTCAATTCGATACTTTTCGCTTCAAGTGCTGCATCCAGTGTATGACGGAAGGCGTTGCTCTTTGACAGCATCAAGATGGGGGTGCGTTGGATATCTTCTAATTGCAGATGTTCTTTTTTCGCAAGAGGATGTTTCTTAGGAATGGCGACATAAACAGGTTCTTTCATGATAGGAATATTGGTCATGCCAGGCTTCATCTCCGAAGTGATGTACAGTACAGGATCGGTAATATCATCTGGTAAATGATGTTGCATGATCGTTAATTGGATATCAGGATGCTTTTCCATAAAAATTCGGACCAAGTTCGGAATAGAAACAGAGGCTACCTCTAAATACAATATGACAGAAGTAACGATCTTCTCATTGACCGAAGACAATAATTTGATTCCTTCTTCTAATGTGTCTAATGTCTTGACTGCATATGGATAAAATTCTTCTGCATAAACGGTCGTCTCAATGTTTCTGCCGCTATGGTAAAACAAAGGGACCCCTAATTCGTTTTCCAAATGTTTGATCGCACGGCTCAAGGCAGGTTGAGAAATAAATAATTCTTTGGCTGCTTGGGTAACATTTTTTGTTTCGAATACTTTTTTAAAATACTGCAGATGAAGCAATTTCATAATTATCCATCCCATCCATACCTTTTTGTTATGGTTTTTTCTTTTTTTGGCATTTTTTATTATAGCAGAAATTGACTAAGATAGCAGTGGAAAAAGTAAGTGCTGAGGAGGCGAGGCTCATGAGTACAGGTTTCTTATTTCCTGGACAAGGCAGTCAGAAGTTAGGGATGTTAGCAGATATCCCTGAAATGTACATGGAACGTTTAGAAAATGTGACGGGGTATCGGTTAGTTGATAAAGAAGAAAACTATCAAGATACGGTTTTTATCCAGCTAGCATTACTGACAAAAGCAGTATTTTATTTAGATGAAATGGAAAAAAACGGTATTCAGCCTGATATTGCAGCAGGACATTCGATCGGTGCTTTTTGTGCAGCTGTTGCTTGTCGATCTTTGACATTTGAGAATGCAGCGGAACTAGTCTATCACCGCGCAGTCTTGATGAAAGAAGCTTATCCAAGCGGTTATGCAATGGGCGTAGTAGTAGGTGTGACGAGAAGCGAAGCAGAGGAAATGGTAGCCAAAACATTTGATCCTGACCATCCAGTTTATCTGTCAAATGAAAATTGTCCGATGCAACATACGTTATCTGGGAGTATCGAAGGTTTATCCGTTACGTTGGCAGAAGCCAAACGGCACCAAGCGCAAACAGCGAAGCTGCTGAAAGTCCCTGTGCCATCTCACTGTCTCTTGATGAATGATACGGTCAAGAAATTCAAGCCGTATATGCAGTCTGTCCATCTATCTGATGCTAGATGTTTGTATATAAAAAATACGGATGGAAGAGCCACTCAGGACGCAGAAGAGATTCGTAAAGATTTGTTGGAAAATCTAGCTTTCCCTGTGCAGTGGAACCAAATGATGGACTTGGCAAAAGAATTAGGAATGGATCTGACGATTGAATTTCCCCCCGGCAATACTTTGACAAAGCTGATTCATACAAAATTTGGTGTAGATAAAGGGATCCGTACGATCAATCTAGACCAACATGGTATTGATGACGCCACGTTTCTATATCAAAAATGGAGATGACTAATTATGGAAAAACCAAACCGCAACTGGGCTTCTAAACGCGAAAAAAAAGCGCAGCGATTGGAAAAAATCAGCAACTTGCTCAATGGCAAGTATGTAGAAACTGAAAAAATCGTAGAAGTAATGGAAAAACTGATTGCTCCCGGCGACAAAGTTGTATTAGAAGGTGACAATCAAAAACAAGCAAGTTTTCTTTCAGAAAGTCTTGAAAAAGTAGATGCAGAAAAAGTGAATGATCTGCATTTGATCATGTCTAGTATCTCACGACCAGAACATTTGAATATTTTTGAAAAAGGAATCGCAAGCAAGATCGATTTCTCTTATGCTGGTGCACAAAGCTTGCGTGTCGCCCAAATGATTGAAGACGGCACAATGAAATTAGGTGATATCCATACTTATTTGGAACTTTATGGACGCTTATTCATCGATTTGATTCCAAATGTTGTTTTAGTAGCTGCAGATAAAGCAGATAAAGACGGCAACTTGTACACAGGTTTCAATACGGAAGAAACACCAACAATCATCGAAGCTGCAGCTTTCAAAGATGGTATCGTGATCGTTCAAGTCAACGAAGTTGTCGATTCTTTACCACGTGTAGATATCCCTGGTGACTGGGTAGACGTTGTCGTGAAAGCAGATAAACCTTATCAATTAGAAGCTTTATTCACACGAGATCCTCAAAACATCACAGAATTGCAAATTCTAATGGCAATGATGGCAATCAAAGGAATCTACGCAGAACACGGCGTACAATCTTTGAATCACGGTATTGGATTCAATACAGCAGCTATCGAATTGTTACTGCCAACTTATGGCGAATCACTAGGGTTGAAAGGGAAAATCGCGAAGAACTGGGTATTGAACCCACATCCAACGATGATTCCAGCCATCGAATCAGGTTGGGTTGAAAGCATCCATAGTTTTGGTGGCGAAGTTGGTATGGAAAAATATATTGCTGCTCGCCCAGATGTCTTTTTTGTCGGTAAAGACGGCACGATGCGCAGTAACCGAACATTATCACAAGCAGCTGGACAATATGCAATCGATATGTTTATCGGTTCAACCTTGCAATTAGATTACGAAGGAAATTCTTCTACCGTAACAAAAGGACGTTTATCTGGTTTTGGTGGAGCGCCTAACATGGGACATAATCCTGGCGGTCGTCGTCATTCTACACCAGCATGGCAATCACTTCGCGACAATGATGATCCATTAGGTAAAGGACAAAAATTAGTTGTTCAAATGGTTGAAACATATGGTTCAAATAAAAAACCAGTCTTTGTCGAAGAATTAGATGCATTAGCTGTTCAAAAACAGGCAGGCTTAGCCAATGCACCAGTGATGATCTATAGCGAAGATACTACCCATATCGTGACAGAAGAAGGAATTGCTTATTTGTACAAAGCAAAAACAAAAGAAGAACGTCAAGCAGCAATTGCAGCAATTGGCGGTGTTACACCTCTTGGAATGACTAGCACGAAAGAATCCCTAGATAGCTTGCGTGAAGCCGGAATCGTGAAATTACCAGAAGATCTAGGTATCAAACGCAGTGAAGCGAAACGTTCATTATTAGCTGCACAAACAATCGATGATTTGATCGAATGGTCAGATGGCCTGTATGAACCACCAATGAAATTCAGGACTTGGTCATAAAATTGGCGAGAAAAACCTTTTGTCGCCATTTACCCAGATGGAAGAAGAAAGACGAATAAGCAGAACGTGTATGCTCTGTTTTACAAAAAGGGGAGAGATCCATGGAACAATTAGCTTATAAATATCCAACGAAACAGCCGATCAATAAGAAAATCCATGTAGGAGTGGTCGGTTCAGGAGATTTGGAAATCTTGATGTTTCCAACAGAAAAAACAGAATCTACTGTAAAAATCTGTACAGGAAGCGATGGCTTCGGCGAAGTATGGAACAATGTATTAACGAGATTTTTTGATCGTTATCCAATTTCAGCAGATATCGTTATCAATGACTTCGGTGCTACACCAGGAGTTGTGTACCTGCGATTGACGCAAGCAATGGAGGAACTTTCAGATGAAAAATAGTTTTGTAGAATTAAATGCCAGAGAACGAGTGAATGCTCTACTTGACAATGGACGTGAATTGATTGGCCCATTCGATCAAATCATCGCGCCAAGTTTACCAGCACAAGGAATCGTCCCTGAAAGTGATGACGGGATCGTTGTCAGCCGTGGAACGATCAATGGCAAACAAGCAGTAGTAATCGCTATGGAAGGAAAATTCCAAGGTGGCGGTATCGGTGAAGTTTCCGGTGCAAAAATCGTTGCTGCACTTGAACATGTGTTAGAAGAAAATAAAAAAGGAAATGAGATCTTTCCAGTCATTGTACTAGATACAGGTGGTGTTCGTTTGCAAGAAGCAAACTACGGACTGTTATCTATTTCAGAAATCGGAAATGTAATCATTGCTCTAAAACAATATGTACCAGTCATCGGTTTGATTCCAGGACGTGTAGGATCATTTGGCGGTATGTCGATTACCTCAGCATTAATGAGTTATTTAATCGCAACAAAAAAAGCGAGAGTCGGTTTGAATGGACCAGAAGTTATTGAACAAGAAGCAGGCGTTCGAGAATTTGATTCTAGTGACAAAGACTTGATTTGGAATACATTAGGATCTCGTCAACGGGTAGAATCAAAAATCATTGATGAATTAGTGACTGATAGTGTAGAAGCAATCAAAGCTGCTGTCATCGCAGCAATGGACGAACGAAAAGACACGCATCGCAGTGAAAGCTCAGCATTTTATTTATCATTACTTGATTCTTTAGATCTTTCAAAACCAATGGCCATTGACGATTACAATGAAGCAATTGCTAACCATCAAGCAAAATCAATTGACTTACCAGAAGTAGCAGAAGGAAATGAACCAGCTGCAGCAAGTGTTGGTTACGATTGGTTTGCGGCACTAACTGGCATGAAAAATCCAACTTCTTCTATTAGTACTGTGTATTATGGTAAATCAAGTAAATTCATAGAAGAAGCCATCGTGACATCAATCGTACCTGATCCTAAAAACCCGATGTACCGTGTACGAAACGGTGAAGTTGGTTTAGTTGAAGGTTTCCGCATGGGACAAATTTTGGATCACGTTTACGAAGAAGATAAAGACAAAAAAGTGAAACGGCCAATCATCGTTGTGATCGATGTACCAAGCCAAGCATACGGCTATAACGAAGAATTGATCGGTATCCATGTGGCTTTGGCTAATAGTGCTGCTGCTTATGCAAAACTCCGTCAAGCTGGACATCCAGTTATTGGATTGATTGCAGGAAATGCTATTTCAGGTGCATTTTTAGCACATGGATTACAATCAAGCCGCTTGATTGCTTTAAACAATAAAGAAATTACCGTCCAAGCGATGTCTAAAGAAAGTGCTGCACGTGTGACAAAACGTTCGGTTGCTGAAATCGAAGCAGCTGCTGAAAAAGTTCCAGCTATCGCTTACGATATCAATAATTATACAAAACTAGGAGCGATCTATCATTTCCTAGAAGATATCACCGACCAAGCTGCTTCAGAACAAAATGTCAGCAAAGTCATCGAAGCAATCAATGAAGCCATTCAAGATGTCCGCAATACAAATGACACGATGCTGACAAATCGATACACAAACGAAACAGCCAAAACATTCGGACGTGTCGAAACAAATAAAGTCCGTGCCAAAATGGACGAAGAATGGGATGCATAAAAAATGATTCAAGCACATGATATTGTCCTTTTTGATAAACATGAAATAGAAGGGTTCACCTTGCCTGAATGGGTCGTTCTAACTGAAAAGATGTTCGGAACAGTTCGTCGTGCGTCGACGGATCACGCAGAAATACTACCGATTGGTTTACGTGGACCTGCCCGCAATCAGAGATGGTCAACAGAAATCTCAAAACATGCCGTCAAACAAGTCATTCATCCGTGGGACATCATCGAACAAGAATCGTATAGACAAGAGAAAATCATGGATTATCCTGTTTATCAGCAATTTCATGCTGCTAGAAACATATTATCAGGATGTAAATGGGGAATCGGCGGCAGCTTAGGATTTGAATTATCGACTGGGATTCCGGCAGTAAAAGAAACCAGTGATTTTGATTTGCTGCTGTACGCAAATTCACCGATTGAATTGCCAATTCAGGTAATTCAATCGCATCCTGCTTTTTTTGAGCAATTCGATACCCAAGTAGTGACTCGGCAAGGCGGTTTTTCACTAAAAGAGTATTTGAGAGAGCCAGAGAAAAAAATTCTATTGAAAACAGTCGAAGGACCTAAATTAACCAAAGAACTTTGGTAATAAAGAAAAAGAGAGAGAAAGAGATGTTTGAAAACAAAAAAATCAAAATCAACGTAAGTGACTTCCAGAAAGTATCAGCTGTAACGGCTGTTATGATGCAAACGATATTGAGCTTTGCTTTGGCAAACAGCCACAGCGCAACAAATACAGCTTTTCTTGGCACCTTTTACGTCATCGTTAAATACACAGCACCAATGTTTATTTTTGCAATTGTTTATAATATGGTAAAAACAAGTCAGCATTTGTCTTATTGGGAATTTTTGAAAGAAAAGTTTTTTGAACTAGTCGTTCCGTATCTTCTATGGACGACGGCTTATCTTTGGCTATTTCCAGCAGTCCAACAACAAACTCCGTATACGGATACTGCAAGCTTTTTACTGAAATATGTCACAGGTGATGGAGCGCCTCATTTATGGTATACCGTTATGATGCTGCAGATCCAATTGTTCATGCCGTTTTTTGTTTGGCTCGGTTACAAAGTATTTGCTAATAAAAAATATGTATGGCCAGTATTGATTGGTTCAACGATTTTATATGTCGCATGGTATCTGTTCTATCAAACACAAGTATTGACTGGGCCTTATCATGACAGCTGGTACTTGTTAGATCGGTTTGTTGCTAGTTTCATGATTTACGGGATTTATGGGGTAGCCGCATTTGTTTATCATGAAAAAGTTTATCAATATTTGGACAGAGTACGTTATCTTTTCTTACCTGTTGCCTTAGTTATCGCATTCTTTTCTGTCCGTTCATTGCTCGCACATCCAGGAGACTTGAGCTTTGCGAATGCGCCTTACTTGAATACGATCCAAAGTTTATACAGTTTAGTCATCATCTTTGCTGTCTTCATAGGCGCTTCCAAAATGATTGTAAACGATTCGCCAAAATTGCCATTGTTCAAATGGTTGTCTGTTTATGCTTATCGTACGTATTTAGCCAATGTATTTGTTTTCCAAGTACTGTTATTATTGTTTAAAGATAGTTGGCTGCAGTTACCTTCAGGAGTCATGATTCTTGTAGCTTATCTAATGACGGCAAGTTGTGCATTTGCTTTAAGCTGGTTACTTCATATCATTTGGGTAGCTATCAAAAAAGGTTTCAGCAAGTAATAGTAGAAAGAAGGAGTGAGTGTCATGATAAATGACGAACGAAAAAAAGCAGTGACTCAGCAACTCGCTGCGTTGGTAGAGGAAGCATTGATCGCAGAAGTAACATTAAGTCCAAAACCTGGATTAGTGGATGTACTGGATGCGGGTGCACATTCCGATATGGACTATGCTTTATTTCTTAAGTCTGCTAAGACGCTAACTCCTTTTTTTGAAGAAATGGCTCAAATAGCATGGCATCATGCTATTGATCAGGAGTTAAGAGAAAGAATTGCTGAGATTGGGCGAAAAGCGGAAAAGGCAATGCTGATTGCTACAAATGGCATCAATACCCATAAAGGAGCGATTTGGGCAATGGGGCTATTGATCAGTGTCATTGCACAAAAAATCAGTATGGAACAGCCTTTTTCTTTATCGAAAATACTTGATGATGTCAGCAAGCTTGCTGCTTTTCCTGATACAAAATATCGTCATAAAAAAACCACTCATGGTCATACGGTGAAGCAAAAATATGGCGTAAATGGTGCATATGAAGAAGCGATATTAGGGTATCCGCATATCAGGCTTGCAATCCAAGCAGCTAAGGAGCTAGATAATGATTCATATGTACAGAAACAAATGCATATGTTGTTAGTTTTGATGAGTTCGCTAGATGACACATGCGTATTGCATCGCAGTGATCAGAAAACGTTAGTGGAAATGCAAAAACTTGCTCATGCTGCTAGTCAAAGTGCTTTACCAAATCGTCCATTTACAGCACTGTTGCACTTTTGTCAGGAAAACCAAATCTCTCCTGGAGGAAGCGCAGATCTCTTGTCTGCCAGCTTGTTCATGCTGAATATAGAGGAATTATGGACTGCCGACACATACATCTGTCCGATATTACTCAATGACTAAATAAGACAAAATTGCTAAAAAAACAGTTTATGCATCTGGTTATTGACTCTTCCTTTTAGCAAGGCTATCATAAAAATAGTTTTTTGTAATAAAAGATAACGAGGAAGACAATGAAAAAAATCAATTATTTAGCAATCATTTTGTTAGTGGGCCTATGTTTGTTTGCTCTGCCGACCCAAGGATTCGCTGTCGCGGGTGGTCATGGTGGAGGTACATCTAGCGGTCGAAGTTCGGGCAGAGGTTCATTTGGTGGTCGTTCATATGGGGGCAGTTATTTTGGCAGTCGTTCTTACGGCAGAGATTCTTATGGGTATTATGGTCCAAGTACAGGTCCTTCTAGTTATGAGCAAACGGGATTTCTTGCATTAGCTGTTTTGTCAGTAGGAGGGGTTTCTGCTTTTTCTATCGTCAAGAATAAAAGACAAAAGAAAAGGCTGAAAGCGGAGATATTGTCCCGCATGTCAGGAACGGCTAAAGAAAAGAAAGCACAGTTTCTGGAAATCCAAAAGATATTCATGAAGATCCAATCCGCTTGGGAAGAAGAAACTCCTGAAAAAGCCAGAAGCTGTTATACAGACAAGCTGTTTGCCGAACATCAGAAAGTTCTGCAAAAAAACAAAGCAGACGGTGTAAGAAATCATACTAAAAAAATAACTATTCAGGAAGTAGGAAATTATCGACAGATCCACGAAAATAGTTTTGCCATCCGAATTGATTTCAGATGCTGTGATTATTCAGTCGATCGAAAAGATGGGCGATTGATCTCAGGAAGTAAGACACAACGACAGTATTTTTCTCAGATATGGTATTTTGATTTTTCTGAGAAAGAAAAAAGATGGCAAGCCGATTTTATTCAACCGATTATGCTGGATTGACAGGAAATATTTATGAACGGAGTTGTGACAAAAGCCTTGTCGCAGCTCCTTTTTCTGAATAAACGGTGTTCCAGAGATAGCCTATCGGCAATAAGGCACGATTTTGTAAAATATGGGAAGCGATTTTTCAAAATCGCTTCTTATCGCTCAAGGCTGAACATCTCTGTCACAGCTTCTCCACTAAATGGTGTTCAAAAGCTTGCATCTGCGATAATAAGAACAACCAAACAAAAAATAGGAAGCACTATTTTAGTTTAGTTGTTCTTATTACTTGATGCAGGACAGCTTTTTCACAACCTCTTTTTTGTATGGATGGGCAAAATTTTTGTAATAATAGGCGTATGTCTTTTTCGTTGAGAAGATGAAAAAGCATATGGCTTATTTTTTGTTTGCTTTGCTTACTTTCTTTCCACTTCAAGTGGCAGAAATATCTACTTTTTATTATGTAAGCGGAACCATATACTTGAAATCAGAAGGAGATCATTTCTATGAAAACAAGAACAATTGAAATACTTCACAGAATCATGACAGCCCAATATCCAGTAAAAGCAAAACATCTAGCAAGTGAGTTCAATGTCAGTCAGCGGACGATCCGTCAGGAAGTTCTTGAAGCGAATATCTGGTTGAGCAGTAAAAAGCTTCCGGAGATCCGTACAATTCGCAACAAAGGTTTTTTGTTGAAGCTGGAAAAGGAAAAGCAAGCTCGATTAGAAACTGAAATAAAAGATGTGAAAGACGGCTTTTTGAATCGGCGCGAACGTATTTTTGATCTAGTTTTAGCCGTTGCTTACAGCCGAATCCCGATCCATCTAAACAAAAAAGAAGAAGAATTTCAAATCTCTAAAAGTACATTAGATGAAGATATGAGACGGTTACGAGCAACACTGGTCAGTTATGGGATAGAGATCGTCAGTTATGGAAAGCAAGGACTGGTTTATAAAGGTTCAGAACGATCTATCCGTACGATGATCTATGATTTTATCAATCAGAATCTGGGAATGACCAACTTCTTTATGAATCAAGATGCACAATTAACACCGGCTCAAAAAATCTTTCTCCATTATTTTCCTTTGGTGGAAATCAAAAAAATACAGGAGATCTATTCCAATAAGTTGTTGAAACAAGAAGATGATATTTATAAAAAACAAATCCTGCTTTTTACATTGATCTGGATCCAGCGAATCAGGAAACATGAATTTATCTCTGCCATTAATTGGAAAAATACAGAAATAAAAGACAGTAGCTTTTCTGCATTTATTGACCACATGATCGAGGAATTTCAATTGGACAATGTCCCGCAAGTAGAAAGAAATTATCTTCGTTTCACTATTGAGACGTTCAATGCTAGAGATATCTCCAATTCAATCGAGTGGGTACAAGCTCAATTACTAACGATCCAATTGATCCAATTTGTAGAGAACGAGACACACGTACCTTTCCATCTAAAGGAAGAAGCTTTATTCGAAAATCTCTATAAGCACATGGCTGCACTGATTGTAAGAATCAAGAATCATATCCAAGTCATGAATCCATTGAAAGAAAACATCCGAACAAATTATTTCCCAATCTACCGCGCAGTCACTCATTTTGTTCCTACGATCGAAGAAGTAATTGGTGGCAAGATACTGGAGGACGAGATAGCTTTTCTTGTCATCCACTTTTCGACGATCGCCAGTGTAATCAAGCGAGACTTGAATTATGTTTATAAATCAGTCGTTGTCTGTAACCATGGGATGGCTACTGGAAATCTGTTAGCAGAGAATCTGAAAGAAAAGTTTCCTCAGATCGAGATTACTGCAGTTTTAAGTTCAAAAGAAATCGAATTAGTAGATAAATTGGATGTCAATCTGGTTTTCAGCACCTTTCAATTGAATTATCGAAATAAGCCGCTTTTAGTTGTCGATCCGATTTTAACTGAGACGAATATCTTGGTTATAGAAGACTTTTTGAAAAGAAATGAAGAACTACAGCGGTTAGAGCCTAACAGTCATGAATCGACGGAGTTATTCACTCAAATAATAGATGTCATGAAAGAAAGTGGTGGCCGAGTAGATCGAATCATCTATGGCAAGTTAGAAAAATTATTCGAAACAAACAATTTAGAAATCAACAAAAGGGAGATCCAGCCTATGTTAAAAGATATTTTGACGGACAGCAATATCATGATCAAAGAAAAAGCCACTACTTGGGAGGAATCGATTGAACTAGCTGCTAGACCATTGGTTAAAGAAAACATTGTCGAAGAGCGCTATGTCGAAGCGATGATTCGTGCAGTGAATGAATACGGACCGTATATCGTGATTGGCAAACACATGGCACTAGCCCATGCCCGACCAGAAGATGGGGTCAATAAATTAGGAGTCAGCGTAGCTACGATTGAGCAACCAATCGATTTCGGTAATCCTGAAATGGATCCAGTAAAGATTATTTTTTGTTTGGCAGCAGTAGACTCCTACTCGCATCTGAACATCATGAAAGAACTAATTGAATTGATCAACAACGAAGAGAAGTTGGATCGATTGATTGAATGCACAAATATCGAAGATTTCAAACAACTGCTTTTTTCAGTAGTTGAGAAATAATAAATGATACGGGGGAGAACAAAGATGAACAAATTGAACATTTTATTCGTATGCGGTGCAGGTTTAGGAAGCAGTTTTGCAGCACAGATGTCTGCTGAGGATGTTTTGAACAAATTAGGAGTAGAAGCCAAACTGGACCATTGTGATATTTCTTCCGCAGTTTCCATGAAACCAGATGTGATCATCACAGCAGAAAATTTTCGTTCGCAGTTCGAAAAGTTCGCAGTTGATCCTAAAACGGCGATGATCTATTTGAAAAATATTGTTTCAAAAAATGAAATTGAAGAAAAAATCACCCCAGTTCTGCAAGATAAGGGAGTTATCTAAATACAAAAAGAAAAGAGGGTAAAAACATGGGCGTTATCAATTTTATCATCGAAAATATTTTGACTCAGGCATCGATCACCATTGCATTGATTGCTATGTTGGGTCTACTACTGCAGAAGAAATCAGCAGGACAAGTCATCTCTGGCACGTTAAAGACACTCCTAGGATTTCAAGTGTTGAGTGCCGGTTCGAGCATCATCGTTGGAAGTTTAACTTATTTCGGGAAAATCTTTACTGAAGGATTTCATATGCAAGGGATCATCCCTTCTATTGAATCTATCAATGGTCAAGCAATGAATGATTTGGGTTTAGGTAGAGATATTGCACTGACGTTCTTAGCCATTTTTGTATTCAATATTATTTTGGCTCGTTTCACAAAATGGAAGTACATTTTTTTAACTGGTCAAGCAATTTTATGGATGGCAACGATGACGACAGTCTTTGGCTATTTTGCCGGTCTGCGAGGGATCGTATTGATCTTGGTCGGTGGTTTTATCGGAGCTTGTTTCGCCATTGCTATGCCGGCAGTAGCGCAACCGATCATTCGTAAAATCACTGGATCAAATGATATTGCTTTAGGTCATTTTTGTACGATCGGGTACTTATTTGAAGCCGGTGTTGCTAAGCTTTTTGGTGAGAAAGGCGAAAATAAAAAGTCGATCGAAGATATCAAGTTGCCGACACATTTCGAATTTCTGCAAGATACTTATTTGTCTGTCATGGTCGTGATGGTCCCGCTATATATCATCACTGTTTTATTTGCAGGCGAACCATTCGCTTCTGAATTATCAGGAGATCAAAACTATATCATGTTTGCATTTTTACAAGCCATCCAATTCGTAGTGGGTGTGTATGTATTGCTAGCTGGTGTACGTCTACTGTTAGGTGAAATCGTGCCGGCATTTCGAGGGATAGCTATGAAATTAGTTCCTGATGCGATCCCTGCCTTAGATTGTCCAGTTTTCTTTCCTTATAGCCCAAATGCTGTCATTTTAGGTTTCATTACGACAACGATTGGTACGATTATTGCCATGTTTACTTTGCCCATGTTCGGCTTAGCGATGATTTTACCTGGTATGCTAACCAATTTCTTTGCCGGAGGGACAGCAGGAATATTTGGCAACGCAGTTGGCGGACGCCGAGGAGCGATCATTGGCGGTATTGCTCATGGTTTCTTTATTACATTATTGCCCGCTTTGCTAGTAACGATCTTTAATTCGATGGGATTCATCAATGCTACAGCAACCGATGTAGATACAGTAGCCGCAGCACTCTTATATGCCTGGATCTTAAGCCCAGTTTTGAAAGCATTTTAATTGAAAGTAGGGAAAATGATGTTTGGATTTTTTAAGAAAAAAGAAAAAGAACCGAAAAAAGTTCTGGCAAAAGAAGAAAAAGCCCTATCGCCAGAAGCGACCGAAAAGATTCAATCAGAGATTACACAATTGAAACAAGAGATTTCCACTACCCAAGATAGGCATAAATTAGCGGAACTTTATGAACAAGTTGGACTTAAATTTTCTGAATTGTATGAGAACGATCAAGCCATCCAATATTTAGAAAAGAGCTTGGAAAATAAACAGACGATCGGAGATGGGTATAAAAAACTGATGAGCCTCTATAACCAGAAGCGTGCAGATGCTGCTCGTGCTGGTGATGATCAAGGGATCGATTACTACATGGGCAAAATGGATGAGATGCGACAAATTGCAAAACAAGTAACGATCAAAGGAAACAAATAAAAAGATAAGGTGGCAATAAAAGATGTATACAACATTGAAAGAAGTAACAAAAACAGCAGAAGAGTTGAATTTTACAGTTGGAGCTTTTAATACGCATAACCTAGAAATGCTTCCTGCTATGCTAGGCGCAGCAAAAGAAATGGGTTCGCCGATCATTATTCAAACAAGTGTCGATACCGCTAAATATATCGGCATGCATGTGTTAGTCAATGTAATGACAGCTATTGCAGAAGAAGAAATGGTTGATGCAGTCTTGCACTTAGACCACGCCCGAGACTTTGATGATATCAAAGAAGCAATCGACAGCGGATATACTTCTGTCATGTATGATGGGTCCCATCTGCCTTTCAAAGAAAATATCCTGAAGACAAAAGCAGTAGTAGAATATGCCCATGCGCACGGTGTTTCCGTAGAAGGAGAACTTGGAACAATCGGCGGTACAGAAGAAGGAATCCATGTCGCTGAAAATGACAAGGTATATACAAGACCGGAAGACGCAGTGAAATTTGTAGAAGCTACAGGCGTGGATGCATTAGCTATTGCTATCGGTACGAATCATGGACAATTCAAATCAAAAACAGAAGTAAACATTCCCTTGCTGAAAGAAATCGATGCAGTAGTTGATGTCCCCCTAGTTATCCATGGAGGAACAGGTGTGAAAGAAGAAGATTATCCTGAATTGATCAATAACGGGATCCGCAAATTCAATGTTGGAACGGAGCTTTTAGTCAACTGGACGAAAGTAGCTAAAGAAACCTTTAGTGAAACAGAAATCAACAAGTCTCTTCGCCATAATGTGATTCCAGCAAATGAAGCAGTAAAAGAAATTGTCAAGCATAAGATGGGACTGTTTATGAACTTGGAAAGTCCAATTAACTTAGGAAATAAATGAGATGAAAAAGTATTTCATTCTTCTGGCTGGTAGTCCTGGTACAGGAAAAACATATCTTATGAATAAACTACGGGAACGATTTCCAGATATGTATGCCATCACGCTCGATGAAATCAAGGAATACTATGCAGAATCCATCGGGTTTAACAATTTGGAAGAACGGGCGGAACAAGAAAGGACGAAAGTTTATCCTTTCTATTACAAAGCACTTGATTTGTATATGGAAGCAGGAAAGAAAGTGATTGTGTCCGAGTATCCTTTTAGTGATAAGCAAAAAGCACGACTCCAAGAATTAGCAGATAGATACGGATATCAGGTGATCACGATTCGCCTAACAGCAGACTTTGAAGTGTTATGGCAACGTCGGTACAAACGTGATCGTGAATCAGATCGTCATTTGAGCTATATCATGGATCATTATCACTATGGTGACGTATTGGAAGATCGAACGAAAGGGACCAATCATATTACGAAAGAAGCATTCAAAAAGATCATCGCCGACCGAAAATATGACAAATTCCAGTTAGGAACACTATATGAATTTGATGTAACAGACTATACTCAAGTGGATTACACTCCACTATTAGATAAATTAGAAAAAGAAATCAATGACAATAAGTAACAAAGAAATGGCTTAATATCGAAAAATTGGCTTTTGAACACCGTTTACCGAGAGGTCGTGAGCCTGTCGTTCAGCTCCGAGTCACAACGAGCAATTTCAAAAAAACAGCTTCTCATGTTTGATGAATATTGTGACTTGTGACTGAGGAGTTGGCAGGAGAACACCGTTTACCGAGAGGTCGTGAGCCTACCGTTCAGCTCCGAGTCACAAGGAGCAATTTCAAAGAAACAGCTTCTCATGTTTGATGAATATTGTGACTTGTGACCGAGGAGTTGGCAGGAGAACACCGTTTAAGGAAGAGGTTGTGAAGTCAGTGTTTTAATATGAGTATTATAGAAAAAAACGGCAAAATAGCTCCTCATATTTTGCCGTTTTTTTAGTGAATACCGAGCATCAGCTGATTGAACACCGTTTAGTGGGGAGGTTGTGAAAAAGCTGTCCTGCCTCAATTAATAAGAACAGCCAGACAAGAATAGCTCGTCATATTTTTCGTTTGGTGGGGCTTATTACCGCAGATGCAAGCTTTTGAACGCCATTTATTCACAGCCCCAGAGAAGTCGAATGTCTTTTGTTCTCGAGTTTTTTAACATTCTTTTATTTATTGCAGATTTCATTATATTTATTTGCCGTAATTAAACTAGTCTTCTATACTTGATTACATAGTCATACATTTGCTAAAAAAGAAGGGAAGAGAATGAACAAGAAGTTGGCTCAATACAAAAGACTACTCGCACTTTCTCAAGCTGGTCTATATTATGGAAAAGATGTATTTGATAAAGAGCGTTTTGAGGAGATCCGGACGATTTCATTGGAACTGATCAGTGAAATAGGAAAAGAAACTTTCGAAGAAATAAAAGCGCTCACAACGATTGGAGAAGGACATCCAACACCAAAAGTAGATGTTCGTGCCTATATCAAAAAAGACGGCAAGGTCCTACTAATCGAAGATAAACGGACGAAAGAATGGTCACTTCCTGGTGGATTTGCTGAAATAGGATTGTCTCCTGAAGAAAATGTGCGTAAAGAAGTCTATGAAGAAACAGGATTAACAGTAGAAACTACTCAGTTGCGAGCAGTTTTTGATACGAATAAACAAAAAGATATTCCACAGCTTTTTCAGTATTATAAACTTGTTTTTGCTTGTGCGATCCACGGTGAAGAGGCCAAGTTTATTGAGAATAATGAAACTTCCAACATGGGATTTTTTAGTATAGAAGAGTTGCCAAAGCTATCAGAAAAGCGAACAACGAAGAAACAGTTACTTATTTTAGAAAACAAAAACCAGATCTATTGTGATTGAGCTTTTTCGTAAAAGAAGAAAAGAATATACTTTACTAGTTATTAAAAAAGAACTTGATTTTTTTATTGAAAATAGTTGCATTTGCAACAAAAAGAGGTAAACTAGTCTTACAAACAAAATAAAGGTGGGATGAAATGGCTGAAATCCTTCGAGACATCGGAATGATTGCCCGAGCGCTAGATTCTATCAGCAATATCGAATTCAAAGAAGTCGATTTAACAAGAGGACAGTATCTTTATTTAGTACGTATTTGCGAAAATCCTGGAATCATCCAAGAAAAACTAGCAGAAATGATCAAAGTAGATCGTACAACGACTGCCCGAGCAATCAAGAAATTAGAATCCAATGGGATGATCGAACGTTTGGAAGATAAAGAAAATAAAAAAATCAAGAAACTCTATCCGACTAAAAAAGGAGCAGAAATCTATCCTTTCATCATTCGAGAAAACAACTACTCCAATGCAGTTGCATTAAATGGTCTTTCTGACGAAGAAGCAAAACAATTGGAATATCTTTTAAATAAAGTATGCAAGAATGTTAGCGAAGATTGGAATTTTGTCAAAAAAGGCAATAAAAGGATCTATTGAAAGGAAGAAGCCGTGAATAAATACGAAATTCGAAAAATGACGCCTTCAGATGTAGACTTACTACAACAAATTAGTATCGAAACATTTACAGATACATTTGGAAAAGATAATTCACCGAAGCATTTAGCTGATTACTTGACACAAGCTTATGCGCCAGAAAAACTTACAGAAGAGCTAAAAGATAAAGAAACCGATTTTTTCCTAGTGAGTATCGATCAAGAGCCTGCGGGTTACCTGAAACTAAATACAGGAACGAGTCAATCTGAGGAAATGGCTGATCATTTTTTAGAAATCGAGCGAATCTATGTACGAAAAAAATTTAAACATCAAGGTATCGGTACATTTTTACTAGATACAGCTATTGAAAAAGCAAAAGAAAAGCAAAAAACAGCCATTTGGCTCGGTGTTTGGGAACACAACGATGTTGCGCTCGCTTTTTATCGTAAAAAAGGATTTATCAAATACAGCGAACATGTTTTTTATATGGGAGATGATCCCCAAACAGACTATCTATTCATCAAGCAATTATTCTAATCAAGAGGTGTGAACATATGAAAAAAGTAATAGTGGATACCAATTTCTGGGAAGTATTTCCTGAAGCAACCATCGAAATCTTATCCGTAAATGGTATCGATAACCACGTAACAAAAGAAAGTGAAGAAACGTATCATCAATTATTGAATGAGGCAGCAAAAGAAGCAAGAAATTACCTTACGGAAGAAACATTCAGCCAAAACGAAGTCATTGCTCAGTGGCGTCAGGCATTTACCACATTCAAGACTAAAAAAGGTGCACGTTCTTCTATTGAAGCTTTACTGAAACGTGCAAATCAAGAACGGGAATTTTTCCCAATCAATCCGCTTGTAGATATCTATAATAGTATTTCCTTGTCTTTTGGCGTACCTTGCGGCGGAGAAGATATCGAAAAGATCACAGGAAATCTGCATTTAGGAAAAGCCCAAGGTGGCGAATCATTCCTGCCTTTAGGTGCAGATTCCGATGCTCCGGCACTTCCGGAAGAAATCATCTACTATGATGAACAAGGAGCGATCTGTCGCTGTCTCAACTGGCGTGAAGCTCAAAGAACGATGCTGACGGAAGAAACACAAGCAGCGGTGCTGGTCATTGAATCCATCAATGCTGAACAAGCGGCACGTGGCGCACAGGCAATCGAAGCGTTGAAGGAAAAAATCGATCAAACATTTGGCGTAACTAGTGTTAGACACACACTAACCAAAGATGAATCAGAAGCAGAATTATAAAAGAATCGAAAAAAGAAGAGCGGCATTCATTGCCGTTTTTTTTTTGTAAAAAAAGTTTGTGGAGGAAAGCAATCCTAGAAACTATTGCTTTATTTTTCTTGAATAGTATCAAACACAAGGTGTTTGCGCTTTCGTGATATAATGGAATCAGTTTATAGACAGGAAAGAAAATCAAATAGAAAGAAGGGTCAAACGATGATACAAAAAACACGTGTGATGCTTTATGTCAATGACGTAGAGATGATTTGCCGATTCTTTGTAGAAAAAATTGGTGCAGAAATTTCTGAAACAATCGAATTGCCAGAAGAATTTAAGAGTATTGTACTCAGCATCTCAAAAGAATTAGAATTAGGCGTATTCCCAAAAGTATTTGTGCAGAAGTTTTCACCAGAGGTATTAGGACCACCGCCTTCTTTAGTATTTTTTACGGATGAATTTGAAACTATCTACGAGAACATGGAAGAACCAGGAGAAATCACAGACAACAATGGCGTCTTGACTTTCAATTTTTCGGACCCTGAAGGCAATTATTTTGTTATAGGAAAAGCTGAGTCGTCTGATTGAATAAAAAGGAGGAGAAACAGTGGATCTAATGGGAAGATTAGAAGGTTATTTGAAGTATCGGCGAGCAAAACATAGTGAGAAGCTTCGAGCAAAGAATCTCAAATCAGGAAAAAAGAAGACAAAAGGCTGGGGAAAAATGGTCGATACAGGTTTTGGCGGACTAAATAATCTGAATCCTGTCGATACAAAAGAATTCATCAAAGAAGAACAGAAACGAAATGGTAAAATCAAATCACACTATTGATTTTTGAGACTAGAATGAAGAAACTTTATTAACACAATAAAGAAATTCTTGTAATCCAAAGTGAATGTTCATGAACTTTGAGATAAAGGGATTTAATCAGATGGAACGTTCGGATTTTGCTTAAAATCCGAATTTTTTGTTTACTTATGTTTTGTTTTAGTATATGATAAAACACGTTGTTTTATTAATAAATCGAAATTTTAACGGACTTTATTTATAATGTTCGGATTTAGGGGGATGGAAGATGAAGGAAAAAATACTTTCCTACTTCGAAATAGAAAAATTGAACACCACGGTAAAACGTGAGGTACTGGCAGGATTTACAACATTTATCTCAATGGCTTATATCTTATTTGTAAATCCAACTGTATTAGGTGCTTCTGGAATGGATGAAGGAGCAGTGTTTACTGCGACTGCATTAGCCAGTGCGATCGGCTGTATTTTAATGGGGGTATTAGCCCGTTATCCAATTGGAACGGCACCTGCTCTTGGGATCAATGCTTTTTTTGCTTATTCTGTTTGTTTAGGAATGGGGATTCCATGGGAAACAGCATTAGCCGGCGTATTCGTTGCTTCTTTGATTTTTATTTTGATCACAATCTTCAAGCTACGGGAAATGATCATTGATGCGATCCCAGCAGATTTGAAATATGCGATTTCTGGCGGTATCGGTCTATTTATTGCTTTCCTTGGTCTGAGCGAAGGTGGGATCATCGTTTCGAATGAATCTACATTAGTAGGATTAGGATCACTCAACGTTGCTTCTACTTGGTTGACGATTTTTGGATTGGTCGTAACTGCTATCTTGCTTGTTCGGCGTGTACCAGGTGGCATCTTCATCGGGATGGCAGCTACAACGATTTTAGGTCTGGTCACAGGTTTGATTCCAATGCCTTCTGAAATTGTTGCCGCAGCACCAAGTTTGAAACCAACATTTTTAGTTGCATTAAAACATGTAGGGGACATCAATTCTCTTCAAATGTGGGTCGTAGTGCTGACATTCTTGCTTGTGACTTTCTTTGATACAGCAGGAACTTTAGTTGGATTAGCAAATCAAGCAGGTTTCATGAAAGACAACAAGATGCCTCGCGTAGGGAAAGCTTTAGCTTCTGATTCAACAGCTATGCTTGCGGGTTCCTTATTAGGTACTTCTCCTGTTGGTGCATTTGTAGAATCATCAGCTGGTATCGCCGTTGGAGGACGTTCAGGTATCACAGCTATTACTACAGGGATTTTCTTCTTGTTAGGCTTGTTCTTTTCTCCATTACTATCAGTTGTTACTTCACAAGTAACTGCACCAGCATTGATTATGGTAGGAGTATTGATGGCACAATCTTTGCGACAAATCGAATGGGGAAAATTAGAGATTGCGATCCCTTCATTCTTGATCTTGATCGGCATGCCTTTGACTTATAGTATTTCAGATGGGATTGCATTAGGTTTTATCTTCTATCCAATTACCATGTTAGCAGCTAAAAGAGGAAAAGAAGTATCTCCAATCATGTATGGTCTGTTCTTTGTATTCGTGGGATTCATGTGGATATTGAATGTGAAATAAAGAGGTTGTGAAATCAGTGTTCTGGCCTGAGTATTAGAGAAAAAAACGAAAAAAATAGTTTCTTATATTTTGCCGTTTTTTGAGCTAATACCGAGGGACAGCTGAGTGAACACCGTTTATAAAGAAGTTGTGAAATCAGCATTCTTCCCTGCATAAATCAATCCTTTCAAAAAACAGTTGAGGAAATTTCCTCAGCTGTTTTTTTGTTTTATTCTGTTACCGATAACAAGGTGCAATACCTATTTGAAAGCGTTACAATTTTTAGTGAGAGAGACTAAAATAAATGATTAAGCAAAAAATAGAAACATCCATTTATAGGAGGAAAATCATGGAACAAAAATGGTGGCACCATTCAGTTGTTTATCAAATCTATCCAAGAAGTTTTCAAGATTCAAATCAAGATGGTATTGGAGATTTGCGGGGGATTATTTCCAGGTTGGATTATCTGGCGTATTTAGGTATTGATGCAATTTGGCTTTCTCCAGTATACGAGTCTCCGAATGATGACAATGGGTATGATATCAGTAATTATCAAGCAATCATGGCAGAATTCGGTACGATGGAAGAAATGGAAGAACTGATTGAAGAAGCAAAGAAAAGAAATATCCGTATCATCATGGATCTGGTGGTGAATCATACTTCTGATGAACATCCGTGGTTCATTGAGGCCCGTAAAAATAAAGAAAATCCTTATCGGGACTATTATATTTGGCGTGATCCGGTCAATGGAAAAGAGCCTAATAGATTGCGCTCAATATTCAGTGGTTCTGCTTGGCAGTTGGATGAAAAAACGGGGCAATATTTTCTGCACTTGTATAGCAAGCATCAACCTGATTTGAATTGGAAAAATAAACAGGTTCGCCAAGAGATTTATCAAATGATGAATTTCTGGATCGATAAAGGTATTGGTGGCTTTCGTATGGACGTGATCGATATGATTGGCAAAGAACCGGATAAAGAAATCACAAGTAATGGACCTAAACTGCATGAGTATCTTCAGGAAATGAATCAAGCAACTTTTGGTGACAAAAATCTGATGACTGTTGGCGAAACATGGGGAGCAACTACCGAAATCGCTAAACTTTATTCCAATCCTAAAAGAAATGAATTATCCATGGTCTTCCAATTCGAACACATAGGATTAGATCAGCAAGAAGGCAAAGACAAATGGGATTTGAAACCCTTGAGTATCTCTGAACTGAAAAAAGTATTATCCAAATGGCAAACATCTTTAGGTGATGAAGGATGGAATAGTTTATTTTGGAATAATCACGATCTTCCGCGAATTGTTTCTCGTTGGGGAAATGACGATGTGTATCGAAAAGAAAGTGCCAAGATGTTTGCTATCTTGCTCCATATGATGAAAGGCACCCCTTATATCTATCAAGGAGAAGAGTTAGGCATGACGAATTGCCCAATCGATGATATCGCAGAAGCAAAAGATATTGAGACAATCAATATGTATAACGAAAGGATTTCTTCTGGATTTACAAAAGAGGAAATCTTGGAATCAATCAATGCGAAAGGAAGAGACAATGCTAGGACGCCTATGCAATGGAACGCCCGTGAACATGCTGGGTTTACTACTGGAATTCCATGGCTTCGAGTCAATCCAAATTATAAAGAAATCAATGCAGAAGAAGCGTTAGCAGATCAAGATTCTGTTTTTTATATGTACAAGAAATTGATCGATTTGCGTAGAAAACATGACATCATCGTCTGGGGAGACTATGAATTAGTGGAAAAGACGCCTGAGCATGTCTTTGCCTATTCTCGCATATATGAAGACCAGCAATGGCTCGTTGTTTGCAATATGTCCAGTGAAAAACAGGTGTTCACTGTTCCACGTGAAGCTTTAAGGATTATTGTGTCAAATTATCCTCTGAAACAGTTACCAGACGGCAAAGTCGAGTTACGACCATATGAAGCATTTGTGGTGGAAGTAAATAAAGAAAAGCTTATTTGATTGAAACGTATTACCGAGAGGTTGTGACACATTTTTTGTCACAACTTCTTTTTCTCAAAACTAAACAGAGGAGGCGGTCATTACTCCGAGTTTTTTGACAAAAAATAAAAATCATACTATGATATGTACGCCAATGGAGGGGATGAAATGGAAAAGCCAATTGAAAAAGCGTTAGATGAATGTCTTTTCTTTAGCGTGAAAAAGCTAGATCGCATGTTGAATAAATTAGCTGATGAAGCGTTTAGAAGGACAGGTCTGGCACCAACTTATGGTTTTATTTTATTGATATTAAAAGAAAAAGATGGAATACCACAAAAAGATATTGCACAAATGCTCTATTCCGCCCCATCAACGATTGCTCGTTTTGTTGAAAAATTAGAATATAAAGGATATGTCAAAACAGTTAGCGAAGGTCGCTTGTCATTAGTTTATCTTACAGAACAAGGACGCCAATTTGCTAAGGAAGTCGATGGTAGCTGGGAAGAACTTCATCAGTCATACAAAGCAGTTTTGGGAAATGAAGCAAGTAAAGAATTAGCCCAGACAATGAATGATGCAACAGATAAGTTACAAAAAAAATAAAATTTTTTAAGCAAATTAGTTGCATGTACAACTAATCGAGTGGTTTAATGATAGATGATTCTCGATAGGTTAATCAGAGCGAATTATGGGAGGAATGACAATGTCACAATTTGATCAATCAATTACTTTACCTTCAGGAGTTCAATTGAAGAACCGATTGATGCTGTCGCCTATGACGACACAACTCAGCTTTTTCAATGGAGTGATCACCGAAGATGAGATCACTTATTATAAACAACGTTCTAAAGGTCTTGGTGCTGTTATTACTGGTGCTGCAAATGTCCAAGATATCGGAAAAGGCTGGCCAGGTGAACTCAGCATCGCTCATGATGAAATGATTCCTCGATTAAGTGAGCTAGCGAAAGCAATCCAAGGAGAAGGCGCAAAAGCGATTATTCAGATTTTCCACGGTGGACGAATGACAAGTCGAGCAACTTTATCTGGAGAACAGCCTGTATCTGCAAGTGCAGTTGCAGCGGAACGACCTGATGCAGAAACACCGCGAGCATTAAGTGAAAATGAAATCAAAGAAACAATCCAAGCATTTGGCGAAGCCACACGCAGAGCGATTGAATCAGGATTTGATGGTATCGAGTTGCATGGAGCAAATACGTATTTGATCCAACAATTTTTCTCTCCGCATTCGAATAGACGAGAGGATCAATGGGGCGGTAGCTTAGAAAATCGCTATCGTTTTATTGACGAATTATTAACAACGGTTTTCTCAACGGTTGAAAAATATGCAAAAAAACCATTCATCGTAGGGTATCGTTTCTCGCCAGAAGAATATGAAACACCAGGTATCCGTTTTGAAGACACGATCTGGCTTCTTGAACGATTACGTGAGTCAAAACTAGATTATCTGCATGTTTCATTAAATATGTATGATCGAATAGCTCGTTCTGATAAATACAACGATAAATCGATTCTTGAAGTGGTCCATAACACGATTCAAGGAAAGATCCCTTTAGTTGGTGTCGGTGGGATCCGCAATCGCGAAGATGTAGAGCAGGTATTGAAATATGCAGAACTTGCAGCAATTGGACAGCAAATGATCGTCGATCCTGACTGGGCAGAGAAATTATTGGAAAACCGTGAGGATGAATTTGTAACGAAACCCTTCGAAGAAGCATATAAAGAGCTTTATTTGCCAAGTCCATTATATAATTTCTTGAAAGCACGTTATCAATAACGCAATTTTTATAGAAAGAGGATGGGAAAATGAAAGTATTGATCGTATTAACAAATGTAGAAAAGTACGAAAAGATCGAGCGTCCTACAGGTTTGTGGTTAAGTGAACTGACTCATTTTTATGATGTATTAGTAAAAAATGGGATCGATGCAGATTTTGTCAGTCCTAAAGGCGGATATGTACCTTTAGAACCGCAAAGTGTTTTGAATATGGATGAAATCGATTGGGCCTATTATAAAGATGAAGATTTCAGAAATCGGGCCTTGGGAAATACCTTACGTCCTGATGATGTGGATGCAAATGATTATGCAGCGGTTTATTATGCTGGTGGCCACGGAACAATGTGGGATTTTCCAGAAGCAATAGATCTTGGGAAAGTCGCTTCACAAATCTATCGAAATGAAGGGCTGGTCTCAGCTGTTTGTCACGGTGTTGTAGGATTGTTGCCAGTTACAGATGAGTCTGGAAAATCTATTTTAGCTGGACGTACAGTGACTGGGTTCAGTAATGAAGAAGAGGAAGCAAATGGTACAACGAATGAAGTACCATTCTTAGCAGAAGATGCTTTGAAAGAAAAAGGAGCAAACTATCAGTCTGGTGGAGCTTTTTCAGAAGTGGTTCACATTGATGGGCGGCTTCTTACAGGGCAAAATCCTCAATCTGCTCATCAATTAGGCGAAGCAGTTGTTGAAGCATTAAAGAATTAAAAATTGTTAGCATAAAAATGATGTGTCTATTCTAACTATTACATTACACACACTAAAACTCGTCTTTTCGTTCTTTTCTGTTTCCTATTTGGACAGAGGTACGTAAAAGGCGAGTTTTTTTCTTTTATAAGAGTACATTTTTTGAAACATCTCTTCAGAAATGATACTCTTCAATTAGGTCCACTAGTATATTATTGAGAAACAGACCTAGAACACGGTATGATGGAGAGGGTTGATTCTGCTGCATCGCTATGTATCATAAGGTTGAAAGCGAGTTATGAATACTGTGTTTTCTGATTGAGAAGTTAGCAGTAGAACACCTTATAAGAAAGAGGAATGCAGATGAACATTGTAATTGTCGGCGGGTCGTTTGCAGGGATTCATGCGGCTATTTATCTTCGCCAATTGATGCCAACAAGTGAAATATATTTGATTGAAAAGCAATCGAAGTTAGGATGGATTCCCAGCGGGTTCAATTTGATATTAAAAGGAAAGGTTACCAGTGAAAAACAACTTTCTTGGATCACGAAAGAAGAACTGACTGACCGCTATCGAATCCATGTTTACACAGAAAAGACAGTAATAGGATTGAAAGAAAAAAAAGTCGTTTTAGCAGGAGGAAAAAAATTGGATTTTGATCGTTTGATTCTAGCGACTGGTTCAAATCAAAAGTTTCGAAATATTTCTGCAGAATCAACGCTTATTCACCCAGTTAAAAAGATACAAAACGTAACGGCTCTTCAGCAAAAGATCATGAATGCAAAGAAAATTGCAATTATTGGTGCAGGACAAGCAGGAATCGAAATAGCTGAAGGGTTGGCATCAAGAAAAAAACAAATCCATCTTTACGAAAGCCGAAAGTCAATTCTTTTTCGTTATCTAGATCCTGAAATGACAGAACCGTTAGTAAAGGAAATGAAAAATCAAGGGCTTTCACTTTTTTTAGAAGAACAAGTTGTGTCTTTGACCGAAAATGAAACCGCTATTGTAGAGACGGAAAAAAGAAAGGAGAACTATGATCTTGTTTTGCTGGCTAATCATTCTCGCCCCGACAATCAGATGTGGGAAGAACAATTAACATTGAATGATGATGGAACGATCTGGGTAGATGACTACTTGCAAACGTCTCAAAAAGACGTCTATGCGATTGGCGATGCGATCCAAGTAACTTTTCGTCCAACAAATGAAAAAATGTACGTTTCTCTAGTAAATAACGCTGTCCGTACAGCGCGAAATGTCAGCAAGACAATTAGTGGTTCTGCGACAAAGGATCAGGGAACCTATCGACCAGTTGGTAATCAGTGGTTTGGCTATTTCTTAGGAAGCGTAGGTATGACAGAAGAAGAAAGCATTTTTTATCCCCAAAAAATTGAAACAGGGTACGCGGAATACAAGCTTGCAGCAATAAACCAGAGCAAAGTCAAAGTCAAATTCCTATTTGATTCTGAAAAAAAGATTCTTGGAGCACAGCTCCAAAGCAGAAAAGAAATGTTCCATCTTCTTGACCAACTGACAATCGCAGTAGAAGAAGGCTGGACGTTCGAACAGTTAGAAGAACATGAGCTGTTTTTCCAGCCAGAATATCGTGTGCCTAATATGGTGTGGTCAAAGGTGGCGAATACTGCCTATGAAGATTGAAGCATTATTAGAAAGAAAAGAGCAGTTACAGATCCTGATTTTGCGAAACCTTGTTCTGCAAGGGGGAACAGCCTCTATCAATGGTTTGAGAGAGCATGTCCAACTGTCAAAAGCCTCGTTTGATCAATATTTGGAAGATATTGAATTGATTGGCCGAATGATGGAAAAAAAAGTAGAAGTACAGCGAAATGAGTATCAGGCGCTGCTTGTGTTGGACGAAGATGTAAGTTTGGAAAAAATTCTATTGTTTTTATTGCAAGAAAGCTTGAAGTTTAAGATGATCGTCTATTTATTAGAACATCAGCAAGTATCCATCGTTCGATTAGCGACAGCGTTTAATATCAGTGAGTCTTCTGTTTTTCGAAAGATCAAAGAATTGAACCAGCTCTTAGAGGAATTTGGATTACAAATCAAAAACGGTCAATTATACGGAGAAGAGCTACAGATACGATATTTTTATTATGAACTATTCCAATATATCCCGGAAGATCAGCGACCGCTTTTTTTGCAAAATACACCAGAAAAAAGACCGTTCATTCTAGGATTGGACCGTGTATTAGAAACAACGTTTACGGCATCAGCAGAAGCACAGATTGCTTGCTGGCTCGGGATTACGAAAAAAAGACTATTGAATGAAAAAAGTACGTACGCAACTTTGAAAGAAAAGAAATTACTCTATCAGTCGGACCGGCTTTATCAAGCAATCGATCCAATCATCGTGATGCATCTTAGTCGAACAGCAGCAGAACTGAATGTATACGAAACAATGATGTTTTACAGCTTTTTTGTTTCTTTTTCGATAGTAGACGAAGAAATATTTTATCAGTATGATTTGACACGGAGCAAAAAGTTACCAACCGCTGTTTTAGATACTTACATTCGGGAAACGATGTTATGGCATTATCGTCCTCGTCGTTTGAAAATCAAAGAAGAAAAGGCAGTAGGCTACCAAATTTCCCAGATCAACAATGAATGGTTTTTCTTTGTTGGAAAGATCGAAGTCTATGAGCGTGATCGGCTTTTGGAACAGCAGCAGAAAATGCTCGGGCATTCCTTAACACAGTTACTGGCGAAATTACAGGAAACAGCGGTGCAGCAATTGCCGAGGAAAAGAGCTGAAGACAGTGAGCTTAGTTACCTGATGATCCAGTATGCCAATGTTCTTTTGATGATCGATTTTTATATTGCAAAACCAGTAGTGATTGGAATCGATTTAGAAAGTCTGCCGATTTATCGTATTGCTTTTCAACAATATCTGATCAGAGAACTGAGGGGAATCGGCGGTATTGAGATTGGAAGTTATGAAGAAGGTAAAGAATATGATTTGGTGATCACATTTTGCCAGAGAAACAAAAAACAGTGTGAATATTATCTGTCAGAATTTGCGTCACCTTACGACATTATTCGATTGAAAAGAAGAATAGAGACGCTGAAAAAAGAAAAGAATTGATTAAAAAATAGCTTCATAATAAAAAACTGTCAAAAAAAGAAAAAAAGAATAAAATTTTGACAGTTTCTTTTTTTAAAACAGTAGTATGATAAGAGTAGTTAAAGAAAGCGTTTGCATATAATGGAGGGAATCACAATGACAGAACCAACGTATATCATGGCGATTGACCAAGGTACAACTAGCTCACGAGCAATTATCTTTGACAAGAAAGGAAGACATATCGGCAGTTCTCAAAAAGAGTTCACGCAATATTTCCCGCAAGAAAGTTGGGTGGAACATGATGCAAATGAAATCTGGAATTCTGTACAGTCAGTTATTGCCGGAGCGTTCATCGAATCAGGGATCAAACCAAACCAAATTGCTGGGATTGGCATAACGAACCAGCGTGAAACAACAGTAATCTGGGAAAAAGATACAGGACGTCCAATCTATCATGCAGTTGTTTGGCAATCCAGACAATCAGCTGGAATTGCAGATAACTTAAAAAATGAAGGCTATCAAGAATTTTTCCACGAAAAAACAGGGCTAGTGATCGATGCCTATTTCTCAGCAACGAAGATTCGCTGGATTCTTGATCATGTAGAAGGTGCGCAAGAACGCGCTGAAAAAGGCGAGTTAATGTTTGGAACGATTGATTCGTGGTTAGTATGGAAACTGACCGATGGACAAGCACATGTTACTGATTACTCGAATGCCAGTCGGACGATGTTGTTCAATATCCATCAGCTAGATTGGGATCAGGAGATTTTAGATTTACTAAATATTCCTCGAGTGATGTTACCAAAAGTCACTTCTAACTCAGAAGTTTATGGTTATACGCAAGGTTATCATTTTTATGGAAGCGAAGCACCAATTTCAGGGATGGCAGGAGACCAGCAAGCCGCATTATTCGGACAAATGGCATTCGAACCAGGCATGGTCAAGAATACTTATGGTACAGGTTCATTTATTGTCATGAATACCGGTGAAAAACCGCAATTATCCAAAAATAATTTATTGACGACAATTGGTTACGGTATAAATGGAAAGGTTTACTATGCTTTAGAAGGAAGTATTTTTGTGGCTGGTTCTTCGATTCAATGGCTGAGAGATGGACTTCAAATGTTGCAAAAAGCTAGCGATTCAGAAGACGCAGCGAAACGCTCTACAAGCGAAGATGAGGTCTATGTTGTTCCTGCATTTGTTGGACTGGGTGCTCCTTATTGGGATCAGGCAGCACGAGGGGCTATGTTTGGTTTGACACGTGGAACGACAAAAGAAGATATCATTAAAGCTACTTTGCAGTCGATTGCCTATCAAGTGAGAGATATCATCGATACGATGCAAGATGACACTGGAATCAAGATTCCTGTATTGAAAGTGGATGGCGGTGCAGCAAATAATGAATATCTGATGCAATTCCAAACAGATATCTTGAATGTACCGATCCAACGAGCAGAAAACTTGGAAACAACAGCACTAGGGGCAGCATTTTTAGCAGGATTAGCTGTCGGTTATTGGAAAGATACAGACGAGATCCGCGAATTTTATGAAGCTGGCAAGCTATTTGAAGTTCAAATGGAGGAAGAGCGCCGAAAAAAACTTTACAACGGTTGGAAAAAAGCAGTAAAAGCTACCCAAGCATTTGAATAAGGAGGAAATCCATATGTTTTCAAACAAGACAAGACAAGATAGCATTCAAAAAATGCAGCAAGAAGAATTGGATCTGTTGATCATCGGTGGCGGAATCACTGGTGCCGGTGTGGCAGTCCAGTCAGCAGCATCAGGAATCAAAACAGGATTGATCGAAATGCAGGATTTTGCAGAAGGGACTTCCTCTCGCTCGACCAAACTTGTTCATGGCGGTATTCGTTATCTGAAGACATTTGATGTGGAAGTAGTAGCTGACACAGTTGGTGAACGTGCAGTCGTACAAAGTATTGCCCCACACATCCCAAAACCAGATCCAATGCTTTTGCCAATCTATGAGGGCGAAGGAGCAACAACCTTCAATATGTTCTCGGTCAAAGTAGCAATGGACCTTTATGACAAACTGGCAAATGTGACAGGAACCAAATATGAGAATTATACGCTGACACCAGAAGAAGTATTGGAAAGAGAACCGTTTTTGAAAAAAGAAGGACTAAAAGGCGCGGGTGTCTATCTAGATTTCCGCAACAATGATGCCCGTTTAGTGATTGATAATATCAAAAAGGCTGCCGAAGATGGGGCTTATCTAGTAAGTAAAATGAAAGCGGTTGGCTTTTTATATGATGGCGATCAAATCGTTGGCGTCAAAGCTCGTGACCTGCTGACAGATGAAGTGATCGAAATCAAAGCAAAATTAGTGATCAATACGAGTGGTCCTTGGGTAGATAAAGTACGAAACTTGAATTTTACGCGTCCAGTCTCTCCTAAAATGCGTCCAACTAAAGGGATCCATTTAGTTGTAGATGCGAAAAAACTGCCTGTACCGCAACCCACATACTTCGATACAGGAAAGCAAGATGGGCGGATGGTTTTTGCTATTCCAAGAGAAAACAAGACTTACTTTGGTACGACAGATACGGATTACCAAGGAGATTTTACGGATCCGAAAGTCACACAAGAAGATGTAGATTATCTATTGGATGTGATCAATCATCGCTATCCAGAAGCAAATATCACATTGAATGATATCGAAGCAAGCTGGGCAGGACTTCGTCCACTGTTGATTGGTAATTCTGGTTCTGATTACAATGGTGGAGATAATGGATCGATTTCAGACAAGAGCTTCAATAAAGTTGTCGATACAGTAAGTGAATATAAGGAAAACAAAGTTTCTCGTGCTGAAGTAGAAGACGTGTTGAACCATTTGGAAAACAGCCGTGATGAAAAAGCACCTTCTACGATTTCCAGAGGTAGTTCTTTAGAAAGAGAACCAGATGGTTTGCTGACTTTATCTGGCGGGAAAATCACCGATTACCGTAAGATGGCAGAAGGAGCTTTGCGATTGATACGCCAATTATTAAAAGAAGAATACGGAATAGAGACGAAAGAAATCGATTCTAAAAAATATCAGATTTCAGGTGGAAATTTCGATCCAACGAAATTAGAAGAAACAGTAACAGAATTGGCAAAAGAAGGAGTAGCAGCCGGCTTAGAGGAAGAAGACGCTACTTATATCGCTGATTTTTACGGGACTAATGCCCGACGTATCTTTGAATTAGCAAAAGAAATGGCACCTTATCCTGGTTTGAGTCTTGCTGAGTCAGCTCGGTTACGTTATGGATTAGAAGAAGAAATGGTTTTGGCCCCAGGCGATTATCTCATTCGTCGTACAAATCATCTGTTGTTTGAACGAGATCAGCTTGATGAGATCAAGCAACCTGTGATCGATGCAATTGCTGGGTATTTTGAATGGACAGAAGAGGAGAAGGCGCAACAGACTAAACGTTTAGAAGCATTGATTGCAGAATCAGATCTGCGGGAACTAAAGGGGGAGAAATAAATGAACAGTGATATGACTCAAATCATGGGGGAGTTTATTGGGACATTGATCCTAGTTTTGCTTGGAGATGGTGTGTGTGCGGCTGTGAATTTAAACAAAAGTAAAGCACAGGCTTCTGGCTGGATTGTTATCGCATTTGGATGGGGACTCGCTGTAACAATGGCTGTCTATATTTCTGGGTTCATGGGCCCAGCTCATTTGAATCCTGCAGTCTCTCTAGCTATGGCAATGACAGGGGCAATTAGTTGGAATCTCGTCGTTCCTTTCATCATTGCACAAGTTTTAGGAGCTTTTGCAGGGGCTATTCTTGTTTGGCTTTCTTATTTGTCGCATTGGAATGCAACGAAAGATGAAAGCGCGATTTTAGGAACGTTTGCAACAGGTCCTGCTATACGGAATTATCCAGCAAATGTGATCACAGAATTAATTGGTACATTTGTATTAGTTCTTGGGTTGCTAGCTTTTGGACAAAACGAATTTGCGCCTGGAACGAACGTATTCGCTGTAGGTGGATTAATCTTGGCAATCGGTCTTTCATTAGGAGGGCCAACAGGATATGCAATCAACCCTGCTCGGGACTTTGGTCCTCGATTAGCACATGCGGTATTGCCAATAGCTAATAAAGGAACTTCAGATTGGGCATATTCATGGGTACCAATCGCAGGTCCAATGATCGGAGCAATTATCGCGGTAGGTGTCTATTCATTAATGGTGTAAATCTATAAAACATACTAAAGTTTGACAACCAAAATGTGTCTTGCTATAGTTAAGTGGAAAATAAATAAGACCTAGAAGAATGGGGTATGTTTTGTGAGTGTAGCTGGTATCTAATCAGTAAGTCGAATAGCCAATAAACAAAGTTTATTTGGTGTGCTTATGAAACGGTACCTGTCAGGAAAACAATATCTTTGTATTCTAATAAGGATAGGACATGACTTTTTTAAGCTGTGTTCTATCCTTTTATTTATCTCTAGGCCCTTATTTATTTTGTGATAGGTATCTCTTCAAGAAAAGGAGAGAGTATGAACAACGAAATGATTAGTCAATTACAATTTGATCGGATCAAAAAGGAAATTCAAGCAAGAGCGATTGGAAACTATAGCAAAAAACGAATCAGCGATATGACGGTCTCGACAAACCTACAAACTGTCTTGGATCGTCAAGAAGAAACAAGAGAAGCACGCTTGATCTTAGAAAGCAGTCAGCATGTTCCATTTATGGGGTTGCCGAGGATCGATGCACTGACAGAACAAGTCAAAAAAGGGTTGATTCTGCAGCCAACCGATTTGATCGAATATGCGGATTTTCTTAGAAGCAGTCGGATGATCACAAAGTTTTTTGATAAGAATCAATACCAGACACCCTTGTTGTTTGCTTATAGCAAACATCTTCCTGATTTGATAAATGTAGAAGAGTTGATTGACCAGAAAATAAAAAATAATAAAGTCAGTGACGACGCGTCACGTAATTTGCGTAAAGTACGCAAACAATTACAACTAATCGAAAAAGAAATCCAGTCAAAATTACTGAAATTCTTGCGTCATCCGAAAAACAAAGAAATGATCCAAGAAGCAATGATTGTTCAAAAAGGCGAATACTATACGATTCCTATCAAAGCCAGCTATAAAAATAAAATAGATGGAACGATTATCGATGAATCAAATAAAAGAACGACGGTTTTTATTGAACCAACTGTGATTTCTAAATTGAATGAACACTATCAGTTGTTAAAAGCTGAAGAAATCAGTGAAGAATATCAAGTCCTGGCGGCATTGACTGGTGCTATCGCAGAAAACGAAGAAGTGATCGATTTATTGATAGAAACGATCACGGTGTTAGATATCATCTTTGCTCGGGCAAAATTTAGCCGAGAAATCAATGGAATCACACCTAGAATCAATAAATCGGAACATATCATTATCAAGCAAGGCAGACATCCATTTTTACCTGAGCATGCGGTACCATTGGATGTTGAAATCGGTAAAGACTATCGAGGCTTGATTATCACCGGAGCAAATGCCGGAGGCAAAACAGTCGTGTTGAAGACAGTCGGTTTATTGACTTTGATGGCGATGTTCGGTATGCAAGTTCCGGCAAAAGAAGGGACAGAGCTTGCTGTCTTTGATGAGATTTTCGTCGATGTCGGTGACCACCAAAATTTAGAAAATGCTTTGAGTACATTTTCTGGTCATATGCAAAACATCGCTGCTATTTTGAAAAAGATAAAAAGGAATACGTTGGTACTTTTAGATGAGATTGGCAGTGGAACAGAGCCAAATGAAGGGGCTGCACTAGCGATCGCAATCATGGAATCTATGTATGAGCAAGGGGCATTGATCATTGCCACGACCCATTATGGAGAAATCAAGAAATTCGCCGGAGATCATGAAGATTTTGTGCCGGCTGCTATGGCTTTCGATCGGGAAGCACTTCGTCCTAAATATCAGTTGCGGGTTGGAGAAACAGGAGAAAGCCAAGCTTTGTGGATTGCTCATAAAATGGATATGTCGATGAAATTGATCCATCAAGCAGAGCGTTACTTGGCGGAAAAAGCCTATCGGACACAGAAAAAAGAATTTCTTCCTAAGACAGCAGTTACAAATAGGAAGGAGAATAAAAAAGAACGCCAGCTCTTTGCAAAAGGTGATCGGATATTTGTCAATGAATACCAAAAAGAAGCGTTAGTTTATGAAGATATAGGTGAAGATACGATTGATGTATATTTAGACAAAAAAATAATCCACGTGCCTCGTCAGCGTGTTCGTCTGGTGTGTTCAGCAGAAGATCTGTACCCGACAGGTTACGATTTAGACAGTCTGTTTATCGATTATAAAACACGTAAACGGCAGCGTGACCTAGAGCGAGGATCAAAAAAAGCTCATAAAGTACTAGTAAAAGAAATGCGCAAACGATAGGAAGAAAGAAGAGTAAACGATGAAAACAGCAAGTGATTATCTCAAATTAGCTCATAATATCAGTGGCTGTAAAGAAAAATAAAAACAGTGAAATCATTGGTTTTATTCCCCGTGTAAGCTAAAATAAAAAGAAAAGAGTGCTGAGGAGGTGGGGCGATAAAATGAAATTAAGCACAGACTGGAGTAAAGAAATACAAACGATTCCGAATCTTTTATCGATATTCCGTATTTTTTTGCTGCCGATTTATCTTTATTTTGTGCTGAGACAGTCATTTTATATAGCAGGAGCGGTCATTGTTGTCTCAGGTTTGTCTGATTATCTAGATGGGGTCATTGCTCGGAGATATAATCAGGTAACAGACTTAGGGAAGGTGCTTGATCCGTTTGCAGATAAATTGACACAACTTTTTCTGATTTTGTCTATGGCATGGTATCGACCGTGGCTTTGGCTGTTGTTTGGTCTATTCTTGATAAAAGAAGGCTTTATGTTTGTAGCTGGATTAATCGGGCTATCTAAAAATATCAAATTAAGTGGAGCGAAGTGGTATGGCAAAGTAGCGACTGCTGTCATCTATGTTGGCATGATCCTTTTGCTGCTTTTCCCAGAATTACCAACGCTGTGGGTGAGAGTCATTTTTGCCGTCATCACTTACGGTCTTTTACAATCTTTTGTCTTGTATGCTGTCGAGTACCGAAAGATGTTTCAAAGAAAATAAAAAAGGGGTGTGACCTATGTCGCACTCCTTTTTTTGATAAATAGACTCCCAGCAGCTACTTCTTGATAATAAGCCGACCAAACCAAAAACAGGAGAAGTTATTTTTGAAATTATTTCTTGTGATTCGGAGTTAAATGGTAGGCTCACAACCTCTTGGTAAACGGTGTTCAATCAGCTGACCTTCGGTATTAGCTCAAAAAACGGCAAAATATGAGCAGCTATTTTTCCGTTTGTTTCTCTAATACTCAGGTCAAACCGCTGATTTTACAACCTCTTCCTTAAACGGTGTTCAAAAGCCAGTTTCTCGGTATTAAGCCAAATTTATGCAAAAATGTAGAAAGCCATTTTCACAAAATTTTTCTTACTACTCGAAACTAAGCGACTTTTTCACAACCTCTTCCTTAAACGGTGTTCAAAAGCTTGCATCTGCGGTAATAAGCCCAACCAAACGAAAAATATGAGAAGCTATTTTTGTTTGGCTGTTCTTATTACTTGATGCAGGACAGAGTTTTCACAACCTTTGATTCACGGTTTTCCAGAAGTAGCTTCTTCGAAAAATAAGCCGAAATTTCTTGAAGCTGATCACTTCTGTCGCAACCTCTACTGACTAAGGCTTGATATAAGCATAACCTTGGGATTGCAGTTCAACTAAATCAAGGACACCTGCTGGTACAACGATTACTTGTTCAGGTAAAGAACTTTCTGAAATATGATTAGCACGCATAGCATTGGCGCAAGCGTGAAAAACGACTCCTTGCAAATCTAAGAATTCTGCATTGGCAGAGTCTAGATAACCGGTAATCGCGATGCCATTTACAGATACGACAATCGTCGTTTCTGGAGAAGCTTTTATCAGGTTTTTTACGTTTTTCCCTGTTTCTGACCATTTTTCTAATTCATCAATATGGAAAACGACTTTCATTGAAATCATTCCTTTACTTTTTAATAATCATCTTGATCGCTTGCTCTAATTTAGCCGCTTGTTCTTCTGGATTACTATCAGGTTTCTCAAAGCAATTTTTCAGATTATCTGCAACGATCATGCCCATTACGCGATCAATACTAGAACGAACAGCGCTTAATTGAGTGATGACATCCATACATTCTTTTTCGTCTTCGATCATTTTTTGGATACCACGAATTTGTCCCTCTGTACGTTTCAAACGGTTCAGGATATTTTTATTATCAATCTCCATAACACATTCTCCTCTATTTTTATAATTAGATAATACCCCTTATCGGTATTTTATGCAAATATAAAAAGTAGTGAAAAAAATGAAGAGTCATTCTGGTTGACATATTAATAAAGCTTCTGTTTAATATACCCCATGAGGTATTTATAAAAATGTAAATGAGGTGCAGAAAATGAATTTGCTATTTCAATCAATAAAATCGATAACAGTCCCAGAATTAAAGGAAAAGCTTTTGGAAAATCCAGCGTTACTTGATGTTAGAACACCTGCAGAATACCGGGGTGGGCATATAAAAGGAGCTGAAAATGTTCCATTACAAAGTATAAACAGATATGATGGAGACAAAGAAAAGACCGTCTATGTGATTTGTCAATCAGGGATGAGGAGTAAACAAGCAGCTAAAGAATTAAAGAAATCTGGTTATGATGTAGTGAATGTACGTGGTGGCATGAATCAATGGTTTGATCGAACAGTAGGAGGGAAATAAGATGAAAATCGTTATTGTCGGAGGTGTAGCAGGTGGAATGTCTGCTGCTACACGGCTTCGCCGATTAATGGAAGATGCAGAAATCGTTGTTTTTGAAAAAGGACCGTATGTTTCTTTTGCAAATTGCGGCTTGCCTTATTATCTTTCGGGAGAAATCAGTGAACGGGAAAATCTTCTTGTCCAAACGCCAGAATCATTATCCGCTCGTTTTTGTTTAGATGTGCGTTCAAATCATGAAGTGACAGCCATCTTTCCCGAAAACAAAACGGTAGAAGTCGTACATGAGGGTCAAAAACACATTGAACAGTACGATGCATTGGTTTTATCTCCTGGTGCAAAACCAGTTGTTCCATCGATTCCAGGGATAACAGAAGCCGACAATGTTTTTTCTATTAGAAATGTACCAGATATCGATAAAGTGATGCATGCATTAGAAAAACAGCCAAAGCGTGCCGTGATCGTTGGTGCAGGATTCATCGGATTGGAAATGGCAGAAAACCTAAAAAGAAGAGGTTTAGAAGTCATGGTGATCGAACAAGCACCACATATTCTTCCGACACTGGATGAAGAAATGGCAGCTTTTATAGAAAAAGAATTGTCTCATCAAGGAGTAGAAGTGATTACTTCTCATGCTGTCGCTGGATTTGAAGACCACGGGAAACGATTGCGACTGGATGATGGGCGTACCATCCCTGCTGATTTAGTTATTTTATCCATTGGTGTTCGTCCTGATAACCAGCTAGCAGTGACTGCTGGAATCGAATTGGGTATACGCGGGGGTATCCTAGTAGACGAACGATATCAAACGAATATTCCTGATATTTATGCGGTGGGGGATGCTATCGTTGTAAAACAGCAAATCACTGGAAAAGATGCACTTATTTCTCTTGCTTCACCAGCCAATCGTCAAGGTAGACAAGTTGCGGACACGATTTCCGGAATTTCTCGAAGAAATCAAGGCGGTATTGGAACAGCAATTATACGAACGTTTGGAATGACTGCCGCATCCACCGGTTTAAGTGAAAGAACAGCCAAAGAAAACGAACTGTCTTTTGAAGTCATTCATGTATCAGGAAAAGATCATGCAAGCTATTATCCAGAAGCAACAGATATTTTACTGAAGTTGATCTTCCATCCAGAGACTGGCGAGATTTATGGTGCACAAGGTGTTGGGGCAAAAGGTGTGGATAAACGGATCGATATTTTAGCAACAGCAATCAAAGGGCATTTGACGATCTTCGATTTACCGGAATTAGAATTGACGTATGCACCGCCATTTGGCTCAGCCAAAGATCCAGTAAACATGCTAGGATATGCAGCAATGAACATTGTAGAAGGGCTTAGTGAAACCGTACAATGGCATGAATTGCCGACAGAATTAGCAAAAGGAAAAATTTTATTAGATGTGCGAACAGCAGAAGAATTGGAAAAAGGCAAATTCAAGGAAGCCAAACATATCCCTTTGAATGAACTTCGAGACCGATTAGATGAATTAGACAGCCAGCAAGAATATATCGTCAGCTGTCATAGTGGACTACGTAGCTATCTAGCGGAAAGAATCTTGAAGCAGTCTGGCTACCACGTAAAAAACCTTGATGGTGCATTTTCTTTATATCAAACTGTCCGACCAGAAGAACTGATATATCCTAACAAATGATACTCGTTAAAAAGCTTGCATTCGACTCTTAAAAGAGGTAAACTAATCGGTTCCACCACTTTAAAAAAAGAGGAGAATGTGTATGGTCAACACACAAAAGCAGTTAGAAGAAGCATATCTGAAGAACGTGTATCAAAAGCTAATTGATAAAAAAAACGAACTGCGTGAATCGATGGATACGGCAAAAATAGAAGGAAACCAGTCGTTGAAAGAAATGGCTGGCGAGCTTCGATTGAATTTTGACAGTTACTTAGATAACCTAGATACTTTTTCGATGATTGAAATGAAAAATAGAGAAATCGATCAGATGAATATCAAACAGAAAAACGCAGAAAATCAGCTAGCAAAGATCGAACGTTTATTGAAAAGTCCCTACTTTGGAAAAGTCGTTGTAGACTTTCTGGATAATGAGCCAAAAGAATCCTTTTATATCGGTACAGCAAATTTCACAGATGATGCAGATGAAAATCTTGTTTATGATTGGCGTTCACCAATTGCCGAACTTTTTTACAATAACATGATTGGTCCGTCTTCTTATACGGTTCGGCAAAATAAAATCGATACGGTTATCAAAGAAAGACGACAATTTCTTTTGGAAAGAGATCGTTTGGTCAAGTTTTTTGATACGTCTGTAGCTATTCAAGATGACGTATTATTAGAAGTCTTAGGCCAAGATGAGACCAATGAAATGAAGGCTATCACAGCTACGATCCAATCGGAACAAAACACAATCATTCGGGATGTGAAAAGTCAAAATATCTTGGTAAATGGCGTAGCAGGAAGTGGTAAAACCTCTGCTATCATGCAGCGTATTGCGTATCTGTTCTATTTATATCGAGATACGATGACATCTGATGACTTGCTGATTCTATCACCTAATCATCGGTTTATCGACTATATTTCGAATGTCCTACCATCATTAGGTGAAAGAAATCCACTGAATCTAACCATCATACAGCTGGTTTCACAGCTTTCAGCAGAGGAAATAGAAGGTGAAGAGGCTTATTTCAAACGTATCACGGGAGAAAATGTATCGGAGCAGACAGAACGTTTGCGTAGCAAAAAGTTTATCGATAATCTAAAACAATCAGATCCTTTGTTTTTAGATCATCCGAATTTTATCCGTGGACTTACTAAAAATGGAAAAACAGTCCTTTCTAAAAAAACGATCGAAAAAATATATGAGAAAGTTCCTGCTCATCCTAAATTGATCGATAGGCTTCAAGCAACGAAAAAGGCACTGATGAGCGAATGGAAGAATCATCTTTTGAAACAAGCAAAAAGTCCTGCTGTGCAGAATCAGGTACTCTCGTTGACAGAAGATAGGCAGTTGGAATTATTCGGTAAATTGATTTCTGATGATTTGGAACAAAGTATTGCAGCTTATGCAAGGAAACTTTTACAAAAAAAATATCGAAAAATAACCAGACAAATCGAAGAAATGGCATGGGTGGATGAGCATCAGTTGTTTGAAAGAATTTATGAAAAACGATATGGCTCAGCTTATGCTTGGCAACCCACACGTACTGTTGATGAAGCAGTCATTATATTAGCTATTCGTCATTTACTTGTTGAAAAGGTAAATGTACCAGCATTTCGCTATCTATTGATTGATGAAGTACAAGATTATACCCTGGCACAATTAGGTCTATTGATCGAATTATTTCCAAAAACTCACTTTACTTTAGTAGGTGACGAGAATCAGGCAATCTTTAATTCTTCCACTACTTTTGCTGATATTATGCGTTGTTTCGACGACTACCATCTGCCGATCCATCGGTATGATCTTAGAAATAGTTACCGTTCTAGCGGAGCAATCACAGAGCTTTTCAAAACCTATGCTGTGGATCAAGAGAAGATCGACATCGTATCGATCCGACCGCAAGGAAAAGAACCCGAATACCGCTCTTTTCGATCCTCTGAAGAATTGTTGAAAATACTAGCTGAGATTTTGGTTTCTCTAAAAGGAGAAAAAGCGGCAGTTATCACCCAAACAGAAGAGGAAACCCAAACGCTACAAGAATCGATTAAAAAAAATTCATATGGATTAGAAAACTGCCAAATCATTCCTTTGAGTCTAGCAAAAGGACTGGAATTTGATCATGTAATCTTATATCCATTTGAAAACGATGGAGATGAGCAAAGAAGACGCAGACAAATGTACACGGCGATATCTAGAGGAATGAAAAGCATTGTCGTATTGGAAAGAGCAACATAATTAAGAGATAAAAAATAAAAAGAACAACTGATAAAAAGAACAAAATATTTTTCATTTGCTGATGAGAAATGTTTTGTTCTTTTTCTTAGGAAAAATTTAGGAACACTTTATGTGAAAAGAAATGAAATGTATGGTAAACTCCTACGTCGTAACAAAAAAACGTGAGGTGAGGATATGAAAAAAGTAACAAGAGAAGAAGTTGCATCAATTTTGGTGAAAGATAAGTATTTTTCAAAAGGTAATTACTGGTTAAAGATTTGGCAAACGTTAGTGGCTCTTTTAGGATGGATGATCGTTGTTCTTCCTTTTATATGGGTGTTTTTCCCATTAACGAGACCAGAAAGAGCCAAGGATTTTTCCTTGTACGCTTTTTTATCAGAAAAGAAAATGCTGTATTTCTTAATCGGCTTTTTTGTATTGATTTTTTTCAGTTTCCTGATTACCTCATTTGTATTGACTAGGTGGAACAATCGAAATCTATACAAAAAAGTAAATAAATCTTTTGAATATGAAGATGAAAAATTGAAAAAAAGACAAGAATTACTTGAAGAAGTGTATACGGAACGTTTTGGAACAAAAGAAGAGAGAGAAACGGTCCGTTTTTATTCTGTCTCCGAAGAGAAAAATCTAGATACGACATTCATTGCAGATTTGTATAAAGAAAATGGGGTGGAACTGAAATGATCTCAATCACCCATACAGGTAATTTATTCTTAGATACTTGTTTGTCTATTATGTATTTTTTCTCGTTTCTTATCCGATTTTAGGCGGATTTGTATGGTTTATTGGTGTCTGGTGTTATGTGTTTTTATACAAACATAAGCAAAAAGAATGGGTAGATGTTCCCTTGAGTGTCGAACCGTTCATCACGATCATGGTGCCAGCCCATAATGAAGAAATTGTGATCGAAGATACAATCGAGTATTTGATGACGAAATTGAATTATCACAACTATGAGGTATTAGTGACAGACGATGGTTCAACGGACCAAACACCAGAAATATTAGCCAGATTGATGAAAAAATATGCTAATCTTCGTGTGGTTCGGATCGAAAAAAATAAAGGGAAAGCCCACGCGTTTAATATCGGACTTGCCTTTGCAAAAGGGAAATTGATTTTAAGCAATGATGCAGACACGGTACCGGAGCCAGATGCACTGATTAGGTATGTGAATTATTTCATTCGCCCTGGTGCAAGACATATTGCTGCGGTGACTGCAAATATGGATGTCCAAAATCGTACCAAATTGATTGCAAAATCTCAAACGGTTGAATTCTCAAGTATCGTGGGCATCATTAAACGAACACAGTCAGCTGTTTTCGGTGGTCTTTATGCGTACAGTGGAGCAAATACGATGTATCGAAAAGAAGCCTTGATCGATGTGGGCGGATTCAGACAAGATCGAGCGACAGAAGACATCAGTATTGCTTGGGATCATCAGTTAAATGACTGGTTATCTGTTTTTGCTCCTGAGATTATCTTTTTCATGGAAGTACCTGTGACGTTGAAGATGCTATATCGACAAAGAAAACGTTGGGCAAAAGGTGGAACAGAAGTCTGGCTGACGAATTTCAAAAAAGTGATGCTCCATCCTTTTAAACATATTGGAAGAACGATCATCTTCATTGATCAAACATTGAGTATTGTCTGGTCAATATTCTTTTGTATTTCCGTAGTTCTTTTTGCTGGATTAATCGGGCATTATGTATATCAAGGAAACTACGAACAGATTTATATTACTTTTACATTCAGTTTTGTGTTCATCTGCTTTGAAATGGTCGCAGGATTTTTCCAGTTGCTAGCTTCGCTGATTGTAGATGATCGACGAAGAAAATTGAAATACCTTCTTTTCGCACCACTATATATGCTTTTGTTCTGGATAGTGAACGCGATAACGATCGTGACGACTTTCATTCCAGCAGTCAAAACGATTTTAGGTTATGGAAGCGGGACATGGAAAAGCCCGGAACGTACAAAAAAATAAAAGATGCACCGTTTTTTAGACAAACAGCCTGTTGTGTTTATGGTTCTTCCAAACATTTTTGCTTATAATAAGAAATTAGTTAAAAAGTAGTAAGGATGGGAAAAGTGATGAAAAAAAGAATGAAGCCGTTAATCTGGCCAATTGCTGTTTCCAGTATTTTCTTATTGGGACAGACAGCTTTTGCGGAAACTTCTGAACCTGCTCAAACAGAACCTTCAACAACTATAAGCTCTTCTGATGCTGAAAACGGTGCCTCGGAAACAGAAACGACTTCCAATGTACCGATAGATAATTCAGGAGAAACGATTTCATCTTCAGAAGATACATCAATAAATAGTTCTACCTCTTCTGACCCAATCGATCATTTGCAAGACTTGGAAAATAAAAGAAAAGAACTCGAAGAAGCATTAGAAGCTGCAAAAAACAAATTGAAAGAAGACCAAGCAGCAATCGATCAAGATTTAGCTAATCTTAAAAATAAAGTGGGAAATGACCGTGCACAACTTGAGAAAAAGCTTGCCGAAGCGAAAGCAAAAGCGGAAGCTGTCCAAACAGATCTTGACGGGAAGATCCAACAAGCAAAAGAATTCAATCAGCAATTAAATCAGGTTGCTCAAACAGCTTCTGGAAAGCTAAGTCAAACTCAAGCGGATATCACAGCGGCCAGTCAAGCAATCCACGGAAAGATCAGCGAAGCACAAACAGTTGCTAATGATTTTGAAGCAAAAAAAGCTGACTTAGCAGCTAGTTTCCAACGAATAAAAGATATTTTGCATTCGGCAGGAGAAAAATCAGTGACCTCTGGAAGCACGACAGAAACAGTTCAGCAAACGACAGAGCCATCCAAATCAACAAGTCAGACTTTGCCAAAAACAAATGAAAAAACAGCTTCTGTCAATTATTCCTTCGTAGGCACAGGTGTGCTAGTTGCAGCAGCTTACGGAATCATCCGCAAAAAGAAATAAAAAAGAGAGGATGGGAAGGTAGAGTACCTCGAAGTTAGACTGAAAAATCTAATTCTTGAGTGCCACTACATGTCCCATCTCTCTTTAGTTATTAAAACAGATGTCCCCTACTTATCTCGTGGAGACAGCTGTTCCACTACATGTGACCATCAGCATGCCATTGTCGCTGCCTAATACTTCATAGTCCATTTTTACGCCAATGATCGCATCAGCTCCTAATGCTTTTGCACGTTCAGCCATTTCGGCAAGTGCTTCTTCTCTTGCACCCATTAGTTCGTTTTCATAGCTTTTTGAGCGGCCGCCAAAGATATTTCGCAATCCCGCCTCCAAGTCTTTAAATGCATGGATCCCAGTAATGACCTCACCAAAAACGATCCCTTTATAAGCTACTACGGCTTTTCCCTCTACACTGTTCGTTGTTGTTGTAATCATTCGATCACTCCTCTCTTTTAATTAAAGTATAACAAACTTCAAGAAGCACTACACATATTTTCCCAAAATTAGAAATTTATTATATACTTGAATTGTTCATTAATGAAAGCGAAACCAATCGTTAGCAACTATGTAAAAGAAAGGAAGATTCTTGTGAAAAAAAGTATTTTGCTTATTTCTCATAGTCAAAAAGTAACAGATGGTATTAAAGAAATGATTGAGCAGATGCAAAAATCCGAAGAGGTGCAAATTTTTTCTCTCGGCGGAATAAGTGGCGAGATCGGATCAGACCCGATGAAAATCGTAGAAGCAGTCAATGAATCAAGTGATGCAGCTAGTTATTTTGTTTTTGCGGATATCGGCAGCGCGGTATTGAATTCGGAACTGGCAAAAGACATGTTGGAAGAAGAACAGCAGCAACGTTATCATCTGGTGGATGCGCCTTTAGTGGAAGGAGCTTTTGCAGCAGCCATCACTGCCGGTATAACGGATGATACTCAGCAAATCTTAACAGAAGCACAAAATGCCGGAAAGAAAGGATGGGAATAAATTGAAAAAAATCATGAATGATCCAAGCAATATTGTCGAAGAAATGCTGGAAGGATTAGTAAAAAGCTATCCAGAACTTGTTCATCGTGTAGAATCTTCCCGTGTTGTAGCCAAGAATCAGAAAGCGGAACAAGTTGGTTTGGTTTCTGGTGGAGGAAGCGGACATGAACCATCCCATGCCGGGTTTGTAGGGGAAGGGATGTTAAGTGCAGCGGTGCTTGGTGATGTGTTTACTTCTCCAACTCCAGATCAGATTCAGACGGCTATTAAGGAAGCGGATAGTGGAAAAGGAGTTTTACTGATCGTTAAGAATTATACAGGGGATGCATTGAACTTCGATATGGCAAAGGAATTAGCTGCTATGGACGATATTGAAGTAGAAAGTGTGATCGTAGATGATGATATCGCCGTTGAAAATAGTACGTATACTGCCGGAAAACGCGGAGTCGCAGGTACTGTCCTTGTACACAAAATCGTGGGAGATGCAGCAAGAAACGGTGCTTCCCTAGCAGAGTTGAAAGAACTGGGAGAAAAGGTGGTACAGGCAACTAAGACGATCGGTGTAGCGCTTCGAGCAGCAACTGTACCAGAAGTAGGGAAACCAGGATTCGAACTGGGAGAAGATGAGATTGAGTACGGTGTTGGTATCCATGGTGAGCCAGGCTATCGTCGAGAAAAGATGCAGCCTTCTAAAGTACTGGCAAAGGAACTTGTTACTAAGATTTTAGATGATTACTCGAATTTACCAAAAGAAGCAGGTGTACTAGTCAACGGAATGGGCGGGACGCCTTTGATGGAACAGTTCGTGTTCATGAATGATGTTTTAGCTTTGTTGGAAGAAAGAGGAGTCAATGTAGTTTTCCGAAAAGTCGGTAATTTTATGACCTCACTAGATATGCAAGGTCTTTCTCTGACACTGATCGACTTGACAGGGACACAATGGAAAGATTCTTTAGAAAGCAATGTACAGACGATTTCATGGTAAAAAATCTCAAGATAAAAGGGTGATAATATGAAACTAACCGTTCAAGAAATCCAAGAATGGCTCACGCAATTTGCAGAGGCAATCAATCAGAACAAACAATATCTCAGTGATCTAGATACCCCGATTGGCGATGGAGACCATGGAAATAACATGGGAAGAGGGGGTTCAGCTTATGAAGAAGCTTTTCAAACCGATCATCCTGAAACAATTAGTGATACATTCAAAGTATTCTCTATGGCGATGATATCGAAAGTCGGTGGTGCTTCTGGTCCGTTATACGGATCTGCATTCATGAACATGATGAAAGCGACAAAAGAGGTCGATTCTATTGATTCTCAAGAAAAATTAGGAGAAGTGATCGAGCAGGGAACAGCGGGTATTCAAAGCCGAGGAAAGGCAGAAGCTGACGATAAAACGATGTTAGATGTTTGGCTGCCAGTCACAGAGGCATTGAAGGCAGGGAATTTAACAAAAGAAATCATTGACCAGGCAAAAGAACACACCAAAGACTTGGTAGCTAAAAAAGGACGAGCTTCCTATCTAGGAGAGCGTGCAATCGGACATATCGACCCAGGAGCTGCTTCTAGTGCCATTTTATTTTCAACGCTTTTAGATGTGATCAATCAACCTTAAGTTCAATAAAACTGCGGTGATGCTCATCGCAGTTTTTTGTTTGGCTGTTCTTATGACTTGATGCAGAACAGCTTTTTCACAACCTCTATTTGTCCATATCGCAAAATTCAGGTAGAATACAAAAGATAACGGAAAGAGGCGAAACAATGGAACTTGGAAAATCAGATTATCAGTTGTTTGATCGACCAATCTACGCATTCAAACAGCTCAAAGAGAGCCATCCAACAGATAAGATCGAACAAATCAAGAAAGAATATAAAGAACACTGGCAAAAATGGAAAGAGATTCAGCTCCAGACAGCTGCACTTTTGCCTGATATGTACGGCATGAGCAAACCTAAAATCGAAAGCTGGACGAATGGCTGGAATTTACGCAGTCATTTTTGGAGCGCGTACCGAAGCGAATCTCGTCAAGACGAGAATGCCTGTCTAGCAGTTTTGTTGAATCAAAAACAATACCAAATCTATTTGATGTACCAACATTATAAAAGCGAAGAACGATATGGTAGCATTGCAGCGTATAACCAGTTGCTTGCGATACTGAAAGAGTGGAGCAAAACAGTCGATATCAAGGATTATTACATATGGCCGCAACCAGAACATGAACTTGACGACCACTTAGCTTTGTCTGACTATTTGTCCGATACAAAGAAACAAGAAGAGTTGAAAAAAGCGATGAGAGACCGAACCTTTCAAATGGGTAAACTATTCTTCTATCCGCAAGAAATCGAACACGTTGAGCAAATAACCGCTGAAACCTTACAAGAACTAGCACCACTATATCAAAAGCTAGGTGCGGAAAAATTTCAATAGACAACACGAAATAAGCAATTCGAAAAACAAACCTTACTCTCGGCTTGCGAGTGAAGGTTTGTTTTTGATTATTCAAAAAGTAAATATTTAAAAAATTGATAGGAATCAATTACTTAAGGTCTCAAAAGAAGGAAAATAAAGCAAGTGACAAAAAGAAATCCACTCTATTTGCTGGTATCTGGTTCGCTTGACGTTTATGCTATGATAAAAGAAAATTATCAGTTGGAATAAGGCAAGCCATGTTCCTTTATTAGAAATAGCTGTTTAGAAGGAGGAGAGATTATGAGTCATGATCATTTATGTGTTTCATTTGTTCCTTTGTTCAATCACTTAGTACAGCAAGATCAAGAAAAAGTACACGCACTTGTCAAACATCACTATGTGGAAAAAGGAGAACAGATTCTTGCGCCGAATGGAGAACCTCAATTAGTGATCGTGGCCTCCGGCAGTATGAAAGTGTATCAATTATCTGCTAGCGGAAAGGAACAGCTTTTACGAGTAATAGAGCCGGGCGGATATGAGGGAGAGAGCCAGTTGCTAGGCGTTCCAAATGAGTCTTTATTTGGCGAAGCACTAGAAAAAACGGAAATTTGCATATTGAGACAAAAAGATTTCTCGGAACTCTTACTGCATTATCCCGCCCTTAGTCTGAAACTTTTAGCAATCAACGTTGAGAAGTTAACAAAAGTACAGCAGCAGACAACTTTTTTGATGATGGAAAAAGTAGAAGAACGAGTCGCTGTCTATCTGCTTGACTTAGCTAAAGCGACAGGGAAGGATCACTTTTTCCTGCCAATGAAAATGAAAGAACTTGCTGCATTTATCGGTACGACCCCCGAAACTTTATCTAGAAAATTTAAATTATTAGAGGAGAATGGTTATGTAAAAAGAAAGAATCGAGAAGTCTGGATCATTGATAAAGAGCAGTTAGAAGACTTGTAAATAAAAAAATGACCTCCAAATGTTGGATTTTTGACCCAGATTTGGAGGCTAGCATGAAATTGTACATGCTTTTTTATTATCCTTCTAGTAAGTCTCTTCGCCTATAACCAATAGAACCAAGAACGAACAGTGCAAGGCTGATACATGATAACATAAGGAACACGGAAAGATCAAAAGAATCGTTTGGCATCCGTGGAACCCAGCTAGGGACAGCTGTTTTGGAAAACCATTCTGGTAAATCCAAAATTCCGCCAAAGTAATTGAGTGCAAAGGAGTAAGCTAAGTAGATATAAGCAAATTTACCCATTCGAGGAAGCCAGCCGAATAGAAAGCCACTCACCCCGATAAACACTAAAACAGAAGGCAGAAAGTTGAATCCGGCTTTAAGAAACAGCAATAGATCCATATCTTTCGCATCCTTCATCGATGCCAAAGCAGAAAGTCCTAGTGCACCAGAACTAATCAGGATTGCCAATATAGCAAATAGAATAGCTAGTAACATATTGGTCCAATAAAGTTGGTTCCTAGAAATTTTTGTTGCGAACAGCTGATTCATACGTCCGTGGGTTTCTTCTGTAAATAAACGATTGATGCTAGCAATTGGTAAAATAGCAGCTAGACAAATCAAGACGACCATGATCGTGCTTGTGAAGTTTTTTTCAATTGAGACGCCAGATTGGATAAACATCTGTTTCATTAAGTCGTTACTTTCTAAAAACTGTTGCATATTCCCGTAGATAGAGCCGTATGCCGCCCCCATCAAACCAAAAGTGATAAGCCAACTGATTGTCATCCCTTTATTTAGATAGAATAATAAACCACGCAAGGATAAAAGAGAACGTTTAGCATACGGTTTTCCTTCACGTTCGGGGATATAGCCGGTGTTCAAGTCTCGATGTTCCTCTAAAACAAATGAACTGATTATCAAGATTAGACTGAACAAAAACAAATAAAGCAAAGGAATCCAGTTGTTAGTTGTAAATGGATAGGTCAAATAAGACCAGCCTAAAGGATTCCACATCGAAAGGGAGGAATCAGCTACATCTGTTATTGCTCGTAGAAGGTAAAGTCCACCTAAAAACGCTAAAGACAGACCATTCGAACTGGCTGAACTTGGCATCAGTTGTGCAGCAAACAGTGCAACGGCACTCCCCAAAATCCCCATACTACCTACAGATAGCCCAAAAAGCCAAGCACCTTCTGCAGTGATCGAATCTGCTTGGAAAAAAATCATCGTACAGCTGATCGATATTGCTAAAAGCAAATTGATCAGAATACTTTCAGCGATGACAGCTAAAGAGTTTGCTTGACGTCCGACTCGAAAGGAACGAATAAGTTCAATCAGACCAAGTTCTTCTTTTTTTCTCGTTTGGCTCACCACGTGTAAAACAGAGATCACAGCAGCAAACAAACTGCAAAAAAGCAACATTTCATTTGCATACATCGCTCCTAAAGTATACTCAGCAGCATTCGAAGCTGGAGTTGGTCCGACCATTGCAATCATTGCCGGGTTTTGCAAGGTTTCGTATAATCCAGCTAATCCTTGTCCGGAAGTCAATTCTTCAAACGCAGGGACAAAACCACCAGAAAAAGCAGTGACACCGACTAGCCATATCAGGATCTTTTTCCAGTCACGGCTAAGGTTTTGAGAAAAAAGGGTGGACCAGCGTGAAAATTTATCAGTCATTTCGCTTCCTCCTCATCCTTCATAATGTCTCATGAATAAATCCTCAAGAGTCGGTGGAATAGATTCAAATTTTTTCACACCTAATTTGGACGCTTCAGCTAAAATCACATCGAAAGCTTCGTTATCAGCAGCAAATTGAGCGAGGTGACCTTTTTGCACAAAGTCATGGACACCGTTCAATTGTGCTAAGTGACTATTCTCTGCTTCTGTTTCTATAGTGATGGTCGAACGAGTCAAATGACGCAATTCATCAAGTGTTCCTTCTTCTACGACTGTTCCTTCGCGTATGATCACGACTTTATCCGCTAGTCGCTCGACTTCACTGAGAATATGAGAAGAAAGTAGGATGGATTTGCCCTGTTCTTTCAATTTTTCAACTTCTTCTTGGAAAATCGTTTCCATCAAAGGATCTAAACCAGAAGTAGGCTCATCAAATAAATAGAGATCCGAATCAACAGCCAAAGCAGCAATCAAGCCCACTTTTTGGCGATTTCCTTTTGAATAGTTTTTTGCTTTTTTCTTAGGATCAAGAGAGAAACGTTGAATCAGTTCATCTTTTTTTTGAGCACTCCCTTTTCCATGAAGCTTCATGAAGAGATCGATGATCGCTCCTCCAGTCAAATTTCCCCACAAAGAGATATCGCCTGGAACATAAGAAAGACGTTCATGGATAGATAAACTATCTTCCCATACATCTTGCCCAAAAATCGTTGCCGTTCCGCCGTCTTTTTTTATAATCCCTAAAAGTGTCCGAATCGTCGTGGATTTTCCAGAACCATTTGGTCCGATAAATCCAACGACTTCACCTGAATGTACGGTGAAAGAGACATCTTTTAAAGCTTCGAAACGACCAAAGCTCTTTTTCAAATGTGTGACTTTGACGATTTCTGCCATAAAAACCCCACTCCTTTTTCTAAAAATATATACTAAACAAGATTAAATAGTTTAATAAAAAGGTTTTATACCTTTTTATAAAACTTTTTTTATTATTTTAGTACATAATATTCTTTTTATAAATTTCTGTCAATGAATTCATAAACAAGGAATTGCTAGCTTGATACTTTCTCAATAGATAGTTATAATAAACCTCAGAATAAATTTGAACTATATATATTATAAAAGTTTAAAATTACGGGAGGCTCTACAAATGAACGGTTTTGAAAAGAGAGCACAAGAGAAAAAGAAAGAGATTTTACAAGCAGCTTTTGACTTGATGAACACAGACATAGGAACCGCTGGAGTGACAATGGATAAGGTAGCTGAGAACGCTCAGGTAAGTAAAGCGACGATTTTTAAATATTTTGGCAGCAAGGAAGGGCTGATTTATGAAGTATTTTTTGCATTTATGAATGATTTAGGGCAAGAAGCGAAAGCGTTGATTGCGGAAAATCTTCCATTTGAAGAAACACTGATTGCCATGAGTGAAAACAAAATCCGTTATCTCAATCGAGTGAACAAACAATTTTATATCGATTTGATGACATACTATACAAAAAAAGAAAAAAAAGAATTTTCTGACGCGATGGATGCGTATACGCAAGAAAGTTTCAGTATCATGCTTGATCTTTTCCATCGAGGGCGGAAAGAAGGAAAAGTGGATTTGAAATATTCGGATGAGTTCTTGATCCTCTATTTTCAAGCAATGGTAGAAGGAATTTCTAAGCCGGAGATATACGCAAAACTGCTTCCATATACAGCAGAATGGACAGAAGTCCTGATCAAGGGAATCGCACCGAAGAAGAAATAAAGCATAAAAAAGCCGAAACTGACGATAAAATGTCAGTTCGGCTTTTTTGGTTCATAAATGACGTAAAATCAAGCAGATTCGCGTGCTTCTTTGTCATAGACATCATGGACATTGATGAATGGATCAAGAATAGGATTTTTTCCGTCTAAATCAGATTGAAAACGAATGCCATCGATATTGATCCGAGCATTTCGATAGAAATCCGTACCTAATTGTCCCCAAGCTGGTGTAGAAGCATCGACATTACAGAAAATATCGAAACCTTGACTCTTCAAGTAAGCAAATTTTTGATTTTCTGCTGAATAAGGCTGCCAGTCGCTGATGTCTGCACCAAATGGATAAATCAGAATATTTGTTTTTCCTAGGATAGGTGCAACTTCTTGCTGCCACAATTCATTGTCTTTTTTTACATCTTCTAGTGAAGCTTGAGTCATATTCAAGTGACCCCATGTATGGGAAGCAAAGCTCCAGCCGTCTTTCTTCAACTGTTCCGCCACTTTTTTAGCTTCTTTAATCTCTTTTTTTGTTTTTTCATTGTCTCCATATTGAGATTTTGATGTTCGATAACCTAAAACTCCGTTGTAACCTGTCAGGGCCAAGGTACCTTTTGCGCCTCGATAAGAAAAATCAGGATGTTTCTTGACAAAGGCATCGATCAGAGGAACCATGTCAAAGTCACCGATTTCTTCTTTATCTTTCTCTTTATAGACATTTTTGATTTCATTGTTATTTGATACGACCAATCGGCTAGGAAAACCGGAATTATCCATATATTCATAATAGCTGACATCATCTTGTGAAAGAACCAATGGTTTTTTTCCTTCAGGTAGCGCAAGCCCGTTAAAGGAAAGATTTCCTTGTTCGTCTTTTTGGATCAAATCATTCAAATTAACTAAAACAAAATCATTTTGATAAAGTTGTTCGATCGAACGGTTGAATTCTTCAACAGTCACCATATAATCTTTGTATCCTTGTGCCTGTTGAGAGTGGAAGGCTTTTTGCGGGTCCACGATCAAGCTGTGGAAAAAGACATGAGAGATCTGAGTAGGATCAGACCAGTCGATCAGTTGTTCTTTCTCCTTTTTTAGTGTTTGAAGAAGCTGTTGTGTTTCAGTAGATCCGTTCTTACTATCTTTTTCCAATAACGCAATCGCTTGGTCATAATCGTAGCTTTGAGCCAGATTTTTTGCTTGAGTAACTAGTTGTTGCTTATCATCTGTCGGTTCTTTTGCTTTTTCTGTTATTTTTTTTTCAGGAATGATTGGTTCTTTTTTTGTAGATGATCGGATGACAAAAAACAAACTTAGAATTAAAATAACGATAGTTAAAGCAGAAGTGGCTCCTAAAATAATTTTTTGCTTTTTTTCCATATACCTCGTCCCTTGCTTTTTCATTTTTTTACTTGTCCCATTCCTTATTGTAACGAAGAAAGAATAAGAGGCAAAGTAAAGTGACTTCTCGATAAATTGCAGAAAAAATACAGAAAAAGTTATTTCTTTTAACAATAATTGAAAATAAAATGTTCGGAATTAGAGCGGATTCAAAAAAGAAAAAATGAGGAATTTAAAAAAAATATCCTTTTTCTGTTGACAAAGAAAAAGTTGCGCTCTATGATAGACACATATTAATAATAATAAGACGAAGATCGAAACGAAGTAGTTGTTAAAGCCAATGTTTCAGAAAGCTGGTGGTCGCTGCAAACCAGTACATGCTTTAAAGCGAATTACATTTCAGGAGTCTTTGGCAGTGATTGCCACGCGACAGCGTTAAATGTTCGAGAGGTATGTTGGATATCTAGACATACAAATTGGGTGGTACCGCGAGATTTCGTCCCTTGGCTTATATGCCAAGGGACTTTTTTTATTTCCTATCCTATCCTGAAGAAATAATTAATTACACATGCTAGCAGGTTCCTGCTTTCATAAAAAAACTACACGGAGGTCAGTAAAATGAATATTATTGATGAATTAACTTGGCGCGACGCCATTAATCAGCAAACAAACGAAGAAAGACTTCGCGAGCTCGTTGAAGAAAAGAGCATTTCACTTTATTGCGGCGTTGATCCAACTGGTGATTCGATGCATATCGGACATTTGATTCCATTTATGATGATGAAAAGATTCCAATTGGCAGGCCATCATCCATATATTCTGATTGGCGGCGGAACAGGAACGATCGGCGACCCAAGCGGCCGCAAAACAGAACGTGTGTTGCAAACGATGGAACAAGTGCAACATAACGTGGACGCACTTTCCAATCAAATGAGAAAATTGTTTGGTAAAGATGCAAATATCACATTTGTGAACAACTACGACTGGTTGTCAAAAATCTCTTTACTTGAATTTTTGAGAGACTACGGTAAAAACTTCAACATCAACACGATGTTAGCAAAAGATATCGTTGCCAGCCGTTTGGAAGTAGGAATCTCATTTACAGAGTTTACTTACCAAATCCTGCAATCTATCGACTTTTTGCATCTGCATAAAACATACGATGTGCAATTGCAAATCGGTGGAGCAGACCAATGGGGAAATATCACAGCTGGATTAGACCTAATCCGAAAATTAGAAGGACCAGAAGCAGAAGCGTTCGGTTTAACGATCCCATTGATGCTGAAGGCTGACGGAACGAAATTCGGAAAAACTGCAGGCGGTGCCGTTTGGCTTGATCCGAAGAAAACTTCACCATTTGAGTTCTACCAATTCTGGTTGAATCAAGATGATCGCGATGTAGTGAAATACTTGAAATTCTTTACTTTCTTGTCTCAAGAAGAAATCGAAGACTTAGCGAAAAAAGTAGAGACAGAACCTGAGAAACGTGAAGCACAACGCCGTTTGGCAGAAGAAGTTACAAGATTTGTGCATAGTGAAGAAGACTTGAAAGAAGCGCAAAAAATAACGCAAGCATTGTTCTCTGGAAATATTAAAGAACTAAATGCGGAAGAAATCGCGCAAGGATTCGGTAAAATGCCGAACGTTGAAATTTCAAGCACACCTGAAAATATCGTGGAACTGCTTGTTTCCACAAAAATTGAACCATCTAAACGTCAAGCACGTGAAGATGTTTCAAACGGAGCTATAAGTATTAACGGTGACCGCGTTACCGATTTAAATTTTGTCATAAATCCATCCGATGAATTCGATGGTAAGTTTGTGGTTATTCGAAAAGGTAAGAAAAATTACTTTTTGGCCAAAGTAATTGATTAGAATTTAGTAAGTTTTTACCTTGAAAAAGGGAAATACTATTACAACATTCCAATTTTGAAACCCATCCTAAAATAGAACGCTGGTTGTCGTTAATACAATCTTTGCGAGGGAGTTTACATTTGTAAATTCCCTCGTTTTTTTTAATTATTTCAAAAGTGTGAACAATTCGGATAATTGATACATATTAAAATATGATTAAAAATCAGGCCAAAACTTAGTTTACAGAATAGAAGAACAGGTGTAATGTAGGGCTCGACAAAATTTAAATATTTTTTTAGGAGGGTTTCACTATGAGTGAATCATTGTCGAAAGATCTAAACCTAAATGCCCTATTCATTGGGGACAAAGCTGAGAACGGCCAAATCTATAAAGCTTTGTTGAATGAATTGGTGGATGAACATTTAGGCTGGCGTCAAAACTACATGCCTCAAGACATGCCTATTATTACGCCAGAAGAAAAAAGCAGTGCTAGTTTTGAACACACTGTGAATAAAACAAAGGATGTTCTATCAGAAATTTCAGCGCGGATGCGTACCCATTCCGTTCCTTGGCATAATGCCGGACGTTACTGGGGTCATATGAACTCTGAAACATTGATGCCATCTTTACTAGCGTACAATTTTGCTATGCTATGGAATGGTAATAACGTTGCCTATGAATCTTCTCCTGCAACAAGCCAAATGGAAGAAGAAGTAGGAATGGAATTTGCAAAATTAATGAGCTATAAAGATGGCTGGGGCCACATCGTTGCTGATGGTTCTTTAGCAAACTTAGAAGGACTTTGGTATGCCCGCAACATCAAATCATTGCCGCTTGCAATGAAAGAAGTGACACCTGAACTAGTTGCTGGAAAAAGCGATTGGGAATTAATGAACTTGTCAACAGAAGAAATCATGAATCTGTTAGACAGCGTCCCAGAAAAAATCGACGAAATCAAAGCTCACTCAGCACGTAGCGGAAAACATTTAGAAAAATTAGGAAAATGGTTGGTTCCACAAACTAAACACTATTCATGGCTAAAAGCTGCCGACATCATCGGTATCGGTTTAGACCAAGTGATTCCAGTGCCAGTTGACCACAACTATCGCATGGACATCAACGAACTTGAAAAAATCGTTCGTGGTCTAGCAGCTGAAAAAACACCAATCCTAGGTGTAGTCGGTGTTGTAGGATCAACAGAAGAAGGAGCAATCGACGGTATCGATAAAATCGTTGCATTGCGTCGCGTATTAGAAAAAGACGGTATTTACTTCTACTTACACGTAGATGCTGCTTATGGCGGATACGGCCGTGCGATTTTCTTAGACGAAGACAACAACTTCATTCCATTTGAAGATTTAAAAGATGTTCATTACAAATACAATGTCTTTACAGAAAACAAAGATTATATCTTAGAAGAAGTACACAGTGCATATAAAGCAATCGAAGAAGCAGAATCTGTAACGATTGACCCACATAAAATGGGCTATGTTCCATATTCTGCCGGTGGTATCGTCATCAAAGATATCCGCATGAGAGACGTTATCTCTTACTTTGCGACATATGTATTTGAAAAAGGCGCAGATATCCCAGCATTACTTGGGGCTTATATCTTGGAAGGTTCAAAAGCAGGGGCAACAGCAGCCAGCGTTTGGGCAGCACACCATGTCTTACCTTTGAATGTCACAGGATATGGTAAATTAATGGGTGCATCAATCGAAGGTGCACATCGTTTCTACAACTTCTTGAATGACTTGTCATTTAAAGTAGGAGACAAAGAAATCGAAGTTCATCCATTAACTTATCCAGATTTCAATATGGTAGACTATGTATTCAAAGAAAAAGGCAACGATGACTTAGTTGCAATGAATAAATTGAACCATGACGTATATGATTATTCTTCATACGTGAAAGGAAGCATTTACGGTAATGAGTTCTTAACTTCACATACTGACTTTGCTATCCCAGACTATGGCAACAGCCCATTACAATTTGTGAACCAACTAGGATTCTCAGATGAAGAATGGAACCGTGCCGGAAAAGTAACTGTATTGCGTGCCAGCGTAATGACACCATACATGAACAAAGAAGAACACTTTGAAGAATATGCTGAAAAAATCAAAGCAGCTCTTCAAGAAAAATTGGAAAAAATCTACGCAGACCAATTATTGGCAAGCGAAGCAAAATAAGCAAGGTAATCATGTTAGAAAACAGCTTGAATACTAACTGTTTCTGACGCATGTTTGGATCTGAAGAGCAAGGGGAGACCTAAGCTCTTCGATCCCTTTGTTTTGAGGTTGTCTTTGAAGAAACCCTTCAAGCAATAGACTCAAAGAATCCCCTCAAATATTCGCTGAATTGTTTCGTTTATTGCTGAAACTACTTCAAAGACACCGTTATTTTATCCAAAAAATCAAGGAGAGTGTCAACGGTGAGTAAATCTGAAGTAAGTAAAATGGGTCTTGGGACCTTTATCGGTCTGACAATGGCACTGTGTGCAACGGTTCGGAGTATTCCTACGTTAGCCGCAGTCGGTTGGACATTGATTTTTTATTCAATTTTTGCAGTTTTGTTTTTTGCCGGTCCGATATCAATGGTTTCCGGTGAGCTTTCAACGATGCTTCCTCAAGAAGGCGGTCCTCAGTTATGGGTAAAAACAGCACTGGGCAGCAAATGGGGATTTGTCGTTGCATGGCTATTATGGGTGCAAATGTTCCCAGGTATGGTAATGGTCGCTTCTACTTTAGGACCATTGTTAGGAAACACATTTGGTAATGTAGAACTTGGCAATAATCACTGGTTCGTTTTAGGTTGTATTTTAGTTATCTACTGGATCATCACGATCTTGAACTTGAAATTCGATATGGCAAAAGTCGGCGGGAACATCGGTGTATGGCTAGGGGTATATATCCCAGTAGTCATCATGTTCGTTTTAGGTGTTTTGGCAGCCTTCAAAGTCGGACTAGTCTCAAACGGCTATCTAGGTGACTTTTCATGGTCAAAAGCTTTCCCTGACTTGGAACATATTGATTCATTGAAATACTTAGCTGGTATCACATTTATTTTTGTTGGGATCGAAATGAGTTCTGTTTACATGCCTCGTTTGAAAGACGCAACAAAAAATTATACAAAAGGCGTATTTATCGCTTTGATCGGATTAGTTTTATTGAATGTCATCAATGCGATGCTTGTAGCAAATGTCGTACCAGATGGAAAAATGGAATTAGCAAATATCACGCAGCCTATCTTGATTGACTGTCAAATCCTAGGCTTACCAGAAGTGATCGGAAATATCTTCAGCTTCATGGTATTTATTGGTGTGCTTTTACAATTATCAGCTTGGGTTACTGGACCATCAAAAACAATCATCCAAGTAGCTCGTGAAGGATTCCTTCCACCAAAATTCGGATTCCATAAAGAAAACAAATACGGCGTATCTAGAAATGTCGTTCTAACACAATCAATCGTTATTTCATTATTTGCTTTGCTTTATGGTGTAATGGATGACGTAAGTGCTGTATTCTTGACACTTACAAATGCTACGACTGTTATTTATTGTATCGTGTACATTTTGATTGCTGTTTCATTGCTTAAAATGCGTAAGAAACATCCAGAATTCGAACGTCCTTACCGAATTGGTAAAAACGGAAACGGATTAGCTTGGGTAGTCAGCTGCATGCTGATCTTCTCTATCATCGTTGTCGTATTTGCTACATTAGGTACAGCGACATTGAGTGATGCATTATTAGTAGCAGCTATCACAGTGGTCATGTTCGTTATTCCATTGATCATCAATCACTTCAAGAAAGATTCTTGGGGGATTGAGGTAGAAAAAAGTTTAGAAGAAAAATAAAAAAATAAGTCTTTCAGCCGACGTTTTGTCGCTGATTTAGTAGGAGGTCCTGCCAAGTGAATAGTTTTTTCATGGCAGGGCCTTTTCATTTGAAATAGGAGATCGACGATGAATAAAAATATTTCTTTAAAAGAAAGTATCGCTGTATTGATCGTGTTGTTGGCACTCCTAGGAGTACTGATCATCGGATTCCAGCTCTCGCCACATATCCCGATCCTTGCAGCTTTCATGTGTTTGTTGTTTTATGGCAGATTTAAAAAGTTCACATGGGATGAGATCCATGACGGGATCATCAAAGGAATCACTCCAGGGATCATTCCAATCCTGATTTTTCTTTTGATTGGTGTCTTAGTTGCTTCATGGATTTTATCTGGAACCATCCCTACGATTATGGTTTATGGATTTAAACTTGTTTCTGTGCGTTTCTTTTTACCGACAGCATTTCTTGTTTGTGCAATTGTCGGAGTGACTGTCGGCAGTTCATTTACAACGATTTCGACGATTGGAATTGCTTTTTTGGGGATCGGTCATTTACTTGGATTCAATGATGCAATGACTACAGGCGCAGTCGTTTCCGGTGCCTTTTTAGGGAATAACTGCTCGCCTTTATCAGATACGACCAACTTGGCAGCGGGTATTGGAGGAGTTAATCTATTCGAACATATCGCTGGTATGCGTTATACGGATTTCCCAGCATTCGTCCTTTCGTTGATTTTTTATACGATATTAGGACATAACAGTCATTCAGCCGATCTAGCTAGTATCAATGAAATGATCCAAAACATGAAAGCGAGCTTTTGGATCTCTCCTTGGACATTGATTCCACTAGTTATTTTATTTGGGGGGGCAATCAAAAAAATTCCAGCTATCCCTACATTACTAGCGGGATCGACAGCTGCTCTCGTTCTTTCTTTTATCCATGAGAAAAGTTTGACGGTCGGAAAAGCAGCAGACATCTTGATGAATGGTTATGTCGCAAATACACCTGATCCAAAGCTAGATGAACTGCTTTCTCGAGGCGGGATCATGAGTATGTTAGGTTCTGCTAGTTTGATTTTACTTGCATTGGCATTAGGTGGGTTACTGATCAAATATCTGATCGTTGATACCATCGTTCAAGAATTAAAAGAAAAGATGGACCGACCTTCTCGTTTAGTCGGGTTTACTGCCTTGAGCTGTATCGGAATCAATCTGATCGTTGGAGAACAGTATCTGTCCATCATTCTTCCAGGAGAAACATTCAAGCGTTCTTTTGATGACGTTGGCTTATCAAAAACCTATTTGACACGAACACTAGCGGATTCAGGTGCGACCGTCAATTCTCTCGTACCGTGGGGAGTCAGCGGCACATTCATTATGGGAACGATGAAAGTTAGCGCGTTGCATTACTTGCCATTCGCCTTTTTCTCGATTCTTGCACCTGTCTTTACAATATTAGGCGGTTTTTTATTGAATCGTCGACGTGTAAAAAATTGAAGGAAGGAAAAAAGAGGCTGGGACAGAAGCGTTTAACTCCAAGAAATAAGAAGAAACTCAAGAAAATTGCTTTTTAAATTTTTGTGAATTTCAGCTTATTTCCGAAGGAGTTGCTTCTGCTTCCGCCGTTTATACGTGTTTAGAGCGTGAGACAAAAGTGTTCTTTACTTTTGTCCCACACTCTTTTTTACAGATAAACAATGTGTTAGAAGTAGTATCTTCTTTTACATAAAAAGCTGACCATAGGATAAATGGTCAGCGTATTTAGTGAGTCAGCTATTTAGTATGGGTTTTCTAAAGGAACGACTGTCTCTCTTTTGATCAAGCGATGAGGGATGACCAAACGTACGCCACTGCTCAATTCTTCATGGATCAATTCGCGCAGCTTTTGCATAGCGACACGTCCTAATTCGGAGATATCGATATCGATACTTGTAAGGTAAGGGTGTGTTAATGTTGAGAAGATCGAGTTGTTGAAGCTAATGACGGAGAGTGTCTCTGGAATGACATAGCCGTACATTTGCGCCAACTGCATCGTGCGAAGGGCGAAGATATCGTCAATGACCACCAATGCTGTGGCTTCGTTTTCTTTCAACGTTTTCTCAAAGGACAGATAATCCTCCGGATGCTCTAGTACTACACTGGATAACGCAGGAAGACCAGCCATCATCATTGCTTTTTGATAACCGAAATATCGTTCGAAATACAAACTTTCATGAGTCGTGTTTGTCACAAACAGGATATTCTTATGTCCATTCTGGATCAAAAATTCTGTTGCTTGTTTACCTAGAAGCTGGTTATCATTATCTACATAAACGATTTCGTTCTCATGATGATAAGGCTGTCCGATCAAAGTGAAAGGGATGTGGTTTTGGTATAAATAATCAATGACAGGATCTTGACTATCTGAATACACTAGAATAAAACCATCTACTTGTTTTTGTAAATGCATACGCTGGACGTTCTCTAACAGCAATTCAAAATTTTTAGCAGTAGCGATTGCTGTAGTCATATCATAATTCCGCGCTTCTTCGTTGATTGCTTCCATGATCTCAAGATAAAATGGGTTACCGATCCGCTCTTTTGAATCAAGAGGGGGTAAGATTACGCCGATGGCACTGGAAATGCGTTTTCCTAGATTGCGGGCAGTCATGTTAGGAACATAACCTAGTTCATCCATAATTTTTCGGACTTTCTTCTTTGTTGTCTCGGAAATACTAGGATGATCGTTGATGACACGAGAGACGGTCGAGGTGGCAACACCGGCTTTTTTCGCCACATCTTTTACGGTAATAGCCATGATAAAAACACCTTTCTCTTGTTATTGTGCAGAGAACCGATAAATCGTCTGACTGATCCGTTCTTGACCAGGATGGAGGTTGATCGATCCAAATTTGGGGAAATGAACGATATCAGGGATTTCTTGCGGTTCGATTGCTAATCCGTAGTTTGAATGCATCTGTTTTCCATTGACAGAGAAATCAGCTTCGAATCCAGTCGTAGAAAATAATACCATACTTTTATTAGAAGTTGCTATAGTCATTTGGCGACCAGAATGCTTCTCGAATAATTGTAAGGAAGTTTTGGAAAGCCTAGGATGATGCAAAAGAAATACATCATCTAGTCCATCTGGATAACATGCAAGGATCTCTTGCAGTGTTGGGGATTTTCTAAAGTCGATTGGCAGTTTTTCTTTTTTTGTCCAATTTCCAGTAGGCAGTTTTTCTTGATCTAATTCAAGCACACCATCTAAAAAGACCGTTAACTGATGTTCATAGATGTCTCTTGTTCCATTTCCTGAAAGGTTGAAGTAGGCATGGTTGGTCGGATTGCAGATGGTTTCAACAAGGCTACTAGCAGAGGTTGTCATCTCTAATTCGTTTTTTGTTAAACGGTAAGTGATCGTAGCAGTGATTGGTCCTGGATAGGTAGAAAATTCATCTTTTAAGTAAAAGACCACACCTATTGATGATGGAGTTTTGAAAACTTCTACTTCCCAAAATTGGAAAGACCAGCCTTTCGTGCCACCGTGGATATGGTGTGATCCGCAGTTTTTCTCCAATCTATGCTCACCCCAAGAAGCATCCCGGATCCTTCCGGCTACAGGTCCGACAGTTGCTCCAAAAAAGCTTTTGTCTGTTAGAACATCTTCGAAACGATCGTAAGACAATAAAACATTTTCTGATTTTCCTTCTTTGTCTGGTGCGAAGATTTGGTGCAGGCGGGCACCGTAATTGAGAAGAACGACTTCTAAGTAGTCGTTCTTCAATGTGATTTTCTTTATTTCAGTCTCTGGAACTGGTACGACGGAGATCTCTGGATTATCCATGGTCATGCCACTTTTCTTTCAAGTAATCGATCGTAAGAAAAGTCGTATCAGGGACAAGCGGGATCTCCTCTCCAAGGTCTTCAGCACGTCCCACGCCAATTGGTTGAGCGCCACTTGAGAGGATGGCTTGGATACCGGCTTGCGCGTCTTCGATCCCGATACATTCTTCTGCTTTTAGTCCGACAGCTTTTGCTGCAAGGAGGAAGATATCTGGCGCAGGTTTTCCGTTTGTTGCTTCTGCCGGGTCGGCAATAGCATCAAAGTAAGGTGTAAGACCCATTTTTTCAAGTAGGAATGGCCCGTTTTTACTTGCAGAAGCAAGAGCAATCTTGATTTTTTCTTCTTTTAAAGAATCCAGTAAAGGCACGACCCCGGGGAAGACATCTTTTGGTTCGATCGTCTGGATCATCTCTAAATAATAATCGTTTTTTCTTTTCGCTAATTCTGCAAATTCTTCCTTTGAAAAAGAATGTTCTTTTCCGCCATAAGCTAAAAGCAAAGAGAGTGAGTCTTCTCGGCTGACGCCTTTTAGCTGTTCGTTGAATGTGTGGTCGATCGTAATGCCGATTTCCTGACCAAGCTTTCGCCAAGCACGATAATGGAATTCAGCAGTATCGGTAATGACACCGTCTAAATCAAACAATACCCCTTTAAACATTTGCTTCCTCCTTTCTTAGCGTTATTTCTAGACGATCCGCTAAAGAATAAGACTGTTCATAGACGTAAATTTCTAGAGGAGAACCTTCTAATAACTCGAAAGTAACTTGTTCATCTGTGACTGAGATGAACAATAAACGTCCGCGATAATTGATATGGAAAGAATAAGCTTTCCAAGTTTTTGGCAGAAATGGTGCGAATCTCAACTGATCATGGGCAGTTTTCATTTGAGCAAATCCTTGGACAATCGACAACCAGCTACCAGTCATGGAAGTGATGTGCAAGCCGTCTTCTGTGTCGTTATTGTAATTATCCAAATCCAAGCGAGCTGTTCGCTGGTACATTTCTACAGCTTTGCTTTCCATTCCTAATTCTGCTGCTAAAATCGAATGGATACTTGGCGAAAGGGAAGACTCATGGACAGTCATTGGTTCATAGAAATCAAAGTTTTTTTGCTTTTCTTCTTTTGTAAAAGTATCATTGAAGAAATAAATCCCCTGTAGTACATCTGCCTGCTTGATGAAGCAAGATCTAAGGATTTTGTCCCAAGACCAATGCTGATTCAGAGGAAGATCGCTTGTGGGAATATCGGATACAGGCATGAGATCTTTATCTAAGAATGTGTCATGCTGGACAAAGATTCCTAATTCTTCGTCAACTGGGAAGTACATGTTCTCTGCGATATCTTTCCATTTGGCTAGTTCTTCTTCGCTGATAGTGATAGCAGCTTCTTTTTGATAAGTTAAATAATTTTCTCGCGTGTAACGCAAGACCCAAGCTGCGATCGTATTTGTATACCAATTGTTATTGATATTGTTCTCATATTCGTTTGGGCCGGTCACACCGTGGATCATGTATTTATTTGCTCGTTTTGAAAAATGGACACGGTCTGCCCAGAAGCGTGCGATTTCTGCTAAAACTTCCAGTCCTTCATTTTTCAAATATTCCGTATCGCCGGTGTAATTCGTATAATTGTAGATTGCATAGGCAATCGCGCCATTTCGGTGAATCTCCTCGAATGTGATTTCCCACTCGTTATGGCATTCGACACCAGTGAAGGTGACCATAGGATAAAGCGCGCCTTTTAATCCTTGTTGCTGAGCGTTGTGGATTGCTTGCGGCAGTTGATTATGCCGATATTTCAGCAGATTCTTAGTTACTTCAGGTTTGGCTAAAGCAAGATAAAGAGGGACAGCATACGCTTCTGTATCCCAGTAAGTGGCTCCGCCGTATTTTTCTCCTGTGAATCCTTTGGGGCCGATATTCAATCGTTCATCTTCGCCGTAGTAAGTAGAGAATAGTTGGAACAAATTGAATCGAATACCTTGTTGTGCTTCTTCGTCTCCTTCGATGACCACATCGGCAAGCTTCCATCGTTCTGCCCAAGCCGCTGTTTGCTCTTCTTTTGCTTGGATATAATTGTTTGTCTGGTTCGTTAATTCTGAGACAGCTTTTTCTGCTTGCTGCGCTTCTGGAATATCTCTACTAGTAAGAACGATAATTTCTTTTTCCACTGACCATGTCTCACCTTGAGATAATTCTGCAGACAAGCAACCATGTAATGCTAAAGTATCTTCGTGATAGTCAGGGATGACTGATTTTCCATTAACGAAATGGCGCATTGCTGCAGTAACAGTAAATTGTTCAATCCCAAAGTTGTTTGGAATAGTTTTAGTCGTCAAATAGCCGATTTCTTCTATAGTTCCACGATCAATCTCATTCCAAAAATGTTCATCATAGTTGCTGTCTTCGTTTTGAACATTTCCATCCAATTTTGATACGAGTTTGACTGTTCCGCTACCTTCAAGCATTTCTATAGTTAAATAGATATAAGCTGATTCTTTTTTGACAATGCTCAGAAAACGTTCGAAGGAAATGCGTACTTTATTAGTAGAAGTAGTGATTGTGAATGTACGAGATAATACACCATTTTTCATATCTAATTCCCAGTAAAAGTCTTCTGGTTCCAAAGAAGCCAAGTCGATCAGCTGATCGTTGATCGAAATATCTATCGCGATAAAGTTCAAGGCGTTGATCACTTTTCCAAAGTATTCTGGATAACCATTTTTCCACCAGCCGACACGTGTCTTATCGGGATACCAGACACCCGCCAAATAAGTACCTTGATGGTGGTCCCCTGAGTAAGTTTCTTCAAAGTTCCCGCGCATCCCCATATAACCGTTTCCAATACTTGTTAAAGATTCTTGCAGTCGAAGATTTTTTTTATCTAATTGTGTCGTGCTGATTTTCCATGGATCAATAGCAAATAGTCGTTTGATCTGTTTCATTTTTCTCCTCCTAATGAGCTGTTTTATACGTTCATAATAAACGCAACCGATTGCACAAGTCAATAGACAAAAGAAAATATTTCATAGAAAAAAGCTTAAAAAAATAAATTTTTAGGAGAAAATTATAGAAGGGAACACACGTATTATAGGTTTTATAGAATGGTATAGACAGAAAAATAAAAAATAAAGCATTTACAAAAAAGAAAACGCACGCTATAATACGTTTAACGAAACCGATTGCGTAAAGGAGCTAAACGGAATGAAAAAGATATTTAGTTTTGAGTTTTGGCAAAAATTTGGAAAGGCTTTAATGGTTGTGGTAGCAGTTATGCCGGCAGCTGGGTTGATGATCAGTATAGGGAAATCAATTCCCTTGATCAATCCTGATTGGACGCCGCTTGTCACAACGGGCGGAGTAATTGAAAATATTGGTTGGGCAATTATTGGTAATCTTCATATTTTATTTGCTTTAGCAATAGGAGGAAGTTGGGCAAAAGAAAGAGCAGGCGGAGCATTTGCAGCTGGGATCTCATTTATTTTAATCAATCGGATCACTGGGGCTATCTTTGGTGTCACAAGTGACATGCTTGCGAATGAAGATGCATTTACCCACACTCTGTTCGGTACGAAGATCATGGTTAAAGGATTTTTTACAAGTGTATTGGAAGCACCAGCTTTGAATATGGGAGTATTCGTAGGGATCATCGCTGGATTTGTCGGGGCAATGGCTTATAATAAGTACTATAATTATAGAAAATTGCCGGATGCTTTGTCATTTTTCAATGGAAAGCGCTTTGTTCCGTTTGTTGTTATCTTATGGTCAACAATCGTGGCATTGATTCTTGCTGTGGTGTGGCCAAACGTACAGGCTGGAATCAATAATTTTGGTTTATGGATTGCAGAATCACAAGAAAGCGCACCGATTCTAGCACCGTTTTTATTTGGAACATTAGAACGTTTACTATTGCCATTTGGATTGCATCATATGCTGACGATTCCTATCAACTATACACAGCTTGGCGGATCGTATGAGATTTTATCAGGCGCACAGGCGGGGACACAAGTATTTGGGCAAGATCCGTTATGGTTGGCTTGGGCCACTGATTTAGTGAATCTTAAAGGTGCAGGGGATATGTCGCAATATGAGTTTGTGTTGCATAACTGGACGCCGGCTCGTTTCAAAGTAGGACAAATGATTGGTTCTTCAGGTATCTTGATGGGAATGGCTTTTGCGATGTATCGTAATGTCGATCCTGATAAGAAAGCAAGATATAAATCAATGTATTTTTCAGCAGCGTTGGCTGTCTTTCTAACAGGTGTAACAGAACCATTGGAGTTCATGTTTATGTTTGCTGCTGTGCCATTATATGTCATTTATTCAGTGATCCAAGGGGCTGCATTTGCGATGGCAGATATCTTGCCATTGCGGGTCCATTCATTTGGGAATATCGAATTGCTGACTCGGACACCGTTAGCTATCAAAGCGGGTCTAGGTGGAGATCTTATCAACTTCGTGTTGTGTGTGATCGCTTTTGGTGTTGTTACGTATTTCTTAGCAAATTTCTTGATCAAAAAATTCAACTTTGCTACACCGGGACGTAACGGAAATTACGACAATGACAGTGAAGAAACCGTTGTATCTAACAGCGGAACAGGAACAGCAGATCAGCAAGTGGTCCAGATCATTCATTTGCTGGGAGGAAAAGAAAATATCAAAGATGTCGATGCTTGTATGACTCGGTTACGCGTAAGTGTAAATGATCGAGAAAAAGTAGGGACTGAAGAAGCCTGGAAACGAGCAGGGGCGATGGGATTGATCGTCAAAGACAATGGAGTCCAAGCAGTTTATGGACCAAAAGCAGATGTCTTGAAATCAGATATCGAAGATCTGCTGCAATCAGGAGCAGAGATTCCAGAGCCAGAAATGGTTTCTACAGGAAATGGACAAGCAGGTAGTAAGCAATACTTAGGTATAGAACAAGAACTAGTTTCCGCAGCTTCTGGAGAAGTGATTCCTTTATCTGAAGTAAAAGATCCGGTATTCTCACAAAAAATGATGGGTGACGGCTTTGCTGTTATTCCAACATCAAGAGAAGTTGTTGCGCCGATCGCTGGAAAAGTGACAAGTATTTTCCCTAGCAAACATGCAATTGGGCTGGAAACGAAAGATGGTATCGAAGTTTTGATCCATATGGGAATCGATACAGTCCAAATGAATCAGCCAGCTTTTGAGATTGCTGTCAAAGAAGGCCAAGAAGTAGGAACAGGAACGAAATTAGCTGAGATGGATCTTGATGTGATCCAAAACGAAGAAAAAGATCCAACGATCATGATCGTATTTACAAACGATAAAGTAGAAGAAGTAGTGATCAAGCAATTAGGTGCAGTGACAGCTGGTAAAGTGATCGGCTCCATTAAAATGTAAGGAGAGGTTGTGAAAAAGCTGTCCTGCATCAAGTCATAAGAACAGCCAAACAAAAATAGCTCCTCCTATTTTTCGTTTGGTTGGGCTTATTACCGCAGATGCAAGCTTTTGAACACCGTTTAAGGAAGAGGTTGTGAAAACTGCGTTATGCATTGAGTAATAAGAGCGCTAGTCAGAAAATAGCTTTTCATATTTTCTAGGCTAGTGAGCTTATTACCGAGAAGCAGCAGTTTGAATACTGTTTAGTGGAGAGGTCGTGAAAAAGCTGCCCTGCACCAAGTGATAAAAACAGCCAAACAAAAAATAGCTCCTGGTCCATTGAGCTTATTACTGAGGAGTTAGCAGGAGAACACTATTTGCTGGAGAGGTTGTGACAAAAATTTTGTCACAACCCTTTTGTTTCGAAATGAAGACAAGGAGAAAACCAATGAAATTCATGACACTCAACACGCATAGCTGGCTTGAGCCAGAACCAGAGAAAAAATTGCAAGAATTAGCAGATAAGATCCTGTTAGAAGATTATGAAGTGATTGCTTTACAAGAAATCAACCAATTACTGGAATCTGAAGAAGTAGAACCTGCGAAGCTAATGAAGTTCTGTCCGGTAAAGAATCAAGTACCTATCCGTAAAGATAATTTTGCCTACCGTTTAGTTCAGCTTTTAAAGGAACACGGAAAAGAGTATTTTTGGAGTTGGGAAATGAGCCACATCGGTTATGATAAATATGAAGAAGGAAATGCACTGCTTACGAAAAAAACATTGGAAAGTCAGGTCCTTACCGTCTCCCAATCTCAAAAGAAAGAAGATTATCAGACACGCAAGATCTTGATTGGGAAAACAAAGATAGATGATCAGGACATTTTTGTCTCGAGCTGCCACTTTTCTTGGTGGACAGATAAAAAAAGTGGCTTTTATTTTGAGTGGAAAAACTTGGAAAACTACTTTTTGGAAACTCGCGTACCACTTTTTTTCCTAGGTGATTTCAATAATCCAGTAGACTCTCAAGGTTATTATACTGTAAGAGAAAGTTGCCTTCTTCTTCAAGATTCGTATGTTGTCGCGAATGAAAAAGGAAAAGCAGCTACTGTGGAAAAGAAAATCGATGGTTGGGAACAAAATACAGAAAAATTGCGTATAGATTTTATTTTCGTCCCTGAAGGAATGCAGGTTAAAAAATATCAACGGATTTTTGATGGGATCGATAGTCCAATCATCAGTGATCACTACGGGGTGGAAATCGAATTAGATGTGAACGAATAAAAAATATAACATATAACATAAAAAAACTGATTAAAATAAAACTCTCCAAACGATTATACCGTTTGGAGAGTTTTTTGATCGGATGTATTTATCCCTTTTGCCTAAGCACGTAAAAGCTTGTATCTATGATAAATAAATAAACATAGCAAGGTAAACCAGCCAATCAAAGTAAGAGAAAGAATGAAATAGAAATAGATTGGCGTTTGATAATGAAGCGTGAGCTCGTTGATTCCTTTTTGCTGCTTCACGATTGGGGTCCCGATATCTGTTACTTCATAATCAGTCAATGTTTTTCCATTTTGCTGTAGCACAGTCCGATCGTAGACGATAACAGGGATATGAACAGTTTTGTCCCCAGTGTTTTTCCACTTGATTGTCAAAAGACCGCCTGGATGTGTTTTTATAAAAGTTGTTTCGTTTTCTAGTATTTCTTCGTTATACCGGTCGTATTTATTGTCTTTTGTCTCCTTATAGATTGGCAGATAGTCAGGTGTGGTTTTTTGGAAAACGAACAAGCTGGTAGACATATCTTTGCTGAAGAATGTTTTCCTTGCTTCTTCCGGCGTATCGAATAGATAAGTATGTCGACTGACAAATGTTTCATTTTCCCACTTTTCCAGATGCTGGTATAAGTTCTGGATCGTCTGTGCTGAAAAAATAAGAATGCCAAATATACTTAAAAGACGGAACCACTTTTGTTCAGACCACTGGTTCAGTGAAAGGGCAAGGTAAAGTAGAAGCAATAGCGTAAATGGCACGAAAAATCGAAATGGAAACTGGATCAAACTAATAAAAGGCACATTTTTTTCGATCAATGTCGTCCATGGAATCAAGCTAGTAGAAAGAAAAAAGAAAACAAGACTTGTGTACAACACGATTTTTTGGAATAAGGTGTTCTTTTGTTGAAAGAAAATAAAAAGCAAAAAACCTGATAATATCAATATAGGAAAGGCCTTAGGGTAATGGAGCCAATAACTGCCATCCAGATCTATCGCCTTTTGACTCATTTCTCTGTTAACAAAGGGAGGAAGAATCTTATTCCCACTGTAAACAATAGCTAATCCTGCCCAAATATTTGCTGTCAGAACAAAATAAAGCAAGACCGACTTAATCAGTTGAAGCAGTGCTTTTCCTTTTTCAGTCTGGTTAAAAAAGTAATAAAGATAAAAAGGGATATACATCAAAGCTAACATGATCGAAGACAGTAAATGGATCTGTGTCATAAGTCCCACTGAGACAGCGACTTTGATAACAGGGAACTTTTTATGAAGGACGAAATCAGCAATAGGGATCATACATAAAGGATAAAAACAAGTCCCCCAGCTAGTGAATCCTTGGTTGATAGACCAGTATTGAATAGAATACGTACTCATGAATAAAACGGCTACTGGTACACTTACCCAATTTCGAACATTGACATATCTCAGTAAAATCAGCATAGAAAATCCTGAAATAAGATAAAGAATGAAATTTGAAAGAATCTGATAATGAAACCAGCTACCTGCAAGCAACACGATCAATCCTTGTAAATAAGCGAAAAATGGGCCGTAAACGGCATTCACGATCCTGCCACTTTGCTGGAATCCATAAAGGGAAGGAAAATAATGGAAATCCCCATATTTAATTTGTTGCGCGGCATCATAGAACCGATTGTAATGGAATGGGGCATCAGCACCCAAAATTAGTTTATGTGTGAATAAATGAGGCATGAGAAATGCCAAAGCAATGAAAAAAATTGCTAAAAATGGGCCATATTTTTTCAATTGTCGAACTCCTTTGCAAACTTTAGATAAATTCATCATATATCCTATGCGAGAGGTAGGCAAGAAATTAGAAAATTCATGAAAATATTTATGAATTTTACAAGAAAAACATAAGTGAAAGTTCTAAGGAGAGAGGATGCGACATAAGTTTTGTTGCATCTCCTTGTTTTGAAACAGAATTTTTCTTAATACTCGAAACAAAGTAGCTTTTTCATGACCTCTCGGTAAACGGTGTTCAATCAGCTGCTTCTCGGTAATAAGCTCAATGGACCAGGAGCTATTTTTTGTTTGGCTGTTTTTATCACTTGGTGCAGGACAGCTTTTTCACAACCTCATCGGCTTTCATTTTCTATTTTTTTCCTGAACCCATATAATAAAAGAAAGAACAAAAAAACTTGCAAGGGAGGACACATGTGAAGCAGAGTAAGCAAAAACAGTCTCGTCGACTTTTGTTTCGTTTGTTTTTATTAATATGTATCGTCGTAGGGTTACTGATCGCTTTATATCCATTTTATGTGGATTCTTTAAATAGTTTTATTGATCAAAAACGTATCGAACAAGTACAAAAACGGACCGCAGCTGAAATTGAAGTGCAGCGAAAGAAAATGGAGGAGAAAAACCAACGATTAACTGACCAAGGATTCAATCCTGGTACTGATCCTTTCAATGAAAAGAACAGAAATGAAAGTACAACATCCAGCCAATTAGAGGAATGGCTGATCGGAAGTATCAATATACCTAAGATCCAATTAAATATTTCACTTTATGATCGGCTCAATGGTAGGATCCTTGAAAATGGAGCAGGCGTCTTGCAAGGAACCTCTTTCCCGCTTGGTGGAAATTCGACGCATTCAGTGATCTCTGCTCACAGCGGTTTACCTAATCGACGGTTATTTACCGAATTAGATCGTTTAGAAAACGGAGACACGTTTATTTTGACTGTTTTGGGGGAGAAATTGGCTTATCAAGTTAAAAATATACAAGTGGTACTGCCAGATGACACGTCTGTTCTAACGATTTCAGAAGGAGAAGACTTAGTTACCTTGCTTACATGTACGCCGTATATGATCAACACGCATCGTTTGCTAGTGACAGGACATCGGATTCCTTATAACGAATCGGTAAAAAAAGAAGAAGGAAAAGGAAATCAGGAAAGAACCATGCGGCAATGGTTTATTCTTGCAGGAACGATAATAGCTGTAGTCATACTGTTAGTGTTTATCGGACGACTAATCTATCAGTATAGATTAAGTAAAAAAGTGCTTGATTTTTCATTTATTATTAGTGATTCGTCAGGGAAACCGGTAAATGGTAGTTCATTCATTTTGAAACATAAGAAAAAAACACTTACTAGAAATGGTGTGCCGTTTTCAGTACAAAGCGACCATCATGGGAAAGTCAAGCTGGATCAATTGCCTGGTGGAACTTATCGAATCGTTTCAGCTGATGATCCTAAAGTTGCTGTTTCTTTTGGTATTAGAAAAGTAAAACAAGAGAAGATATACTTTTTTGAGGGGCGAAAACTTGTAAAAGAGCTTCAAAAAAATGGTTTTTATTTTAAAATCAATGAATAAGTAAGGAGAGAAAAAATGATCCGCACAACAACAAAATTGTCTGCCAAAGAACTGGAATCTGTTCTATCGATTTGGCTGCATGCTAACTTGGATTCTCATGAATTCATTCCATCAACTTATTGGGAGAATCAAGTAGAATCTGTTAGGAAAGCTTTACCAGATGCAGTGATTTACTTAGCAGAAATAGATCAAGAAATTATTGGTTTTGCTGGGGTGATTGATCAGTTTATCGCAGGAATCTTTGTGAAAAGGGAATACCGGCAACAAAGAATCGGTACGCAACTAATGAAAAAAATAAAAGAAACCAATAAAACACTGACTTTGACAGTCTATCAAAAAAATCAATCAGCTATTCATTTCTATCTTTCACAAGGTTTTACAATTCAAACACAGCAAAAAGATGAAGCAGTAAATGAGGAGGAACTTGTGATGAAATGGAATCAAAACGCTGATTTTTGATGAACAGAATAACGAAATAATGCTCCCAGCCTAATTTTTTGTTGGGAGCATTATTTCATTTTGAAGTCACTAATTTAACTGTGTGAATATGCAGTTGTTACAATCTTTGATAAACAGTGTTCAAAAGCTTGCATCTGCGGTAATAAGCCCAACCAAACAAAAAATATGAGGAGCTATTTTTATTTGGCTGTTCTTATTACTTGATGCAGAACAGCTTTTTCACAACCTCTTGATAAACGGTGTTCAATCAGCTGACCCTCGGTATTAGCTCAAAAAACGGCAAAATATGAGGAACTATTTTTCCATTTGTTTCTCTAATACTCAGGTCAAAACGCTGATTTCACAACCTCTTGATAAACGGTGTTCAAACGGCTGCTTCTCGGTAATAAGCCCACTAGCCTAGAAAATATGAAAAGCTATTTTCTAACTAGCGTTCTTATTACTCAAAGCATAACGCTGATTTCACAACCTCTTGATAAACGGTGTTCAATCAGCTGACCCTCGGTATTAGCTCAAAAAACGGCAAAACATGAGGAACTATTTTTCCGTTTCTTTCTCTAATACTCAGGTCAGAACGCTGATTTCACAACCTCTCTTTCACAACCTTATTTTACTCGTTTATAATTTTCATCGAAGTATTTTCCGCTACGGATATCATCTGGCATTCCATCGTATGGTTCTTCGCTAATAACATCTTCATTGTCTATACCTGCATCACCCATATAAGTGATCGTAGCAAATTCAGGAACAAGTAATTTTGGATAAGTTTCATATTTTTCACGAGCTGCTTCCATTTCTGCGATATGTTCGTTTTGGAAAGTAACAGTGATTTCTGGATGTTCTTCAACCCATTTAGGGAAAAAGATCATTCCGTGAAGTTTCTTTTCATTTGGCATAAAGTCCAATGCCACGTCTGTCCCTGTTGGCTCTGTCCAAGTGATTTTGAATACGCCGTCCGTCAATTTAACGATATCAGCTTCTTGGTCTTTTACCCAACGGCCTTTGACCATTCCGCCATGGATACGGTAATCAACAGTATGGTCATTTTTGGCATACCATTCATATTCCCAACCATTGTCATACGTATAGATAAAGTGAGTTCCAATAAAATCTTCCAATTCTTTAAATTCTTTCATGTTTAAGCATCTCCTTATAAATTAAAACATGTAATAAACTACATGTTTTCAATTACTCATTTATGATAGAATGGATTTAAAGATTTGTCAAGGAGGGAAAACTGATGGCAAGAAAAAATACACTTCGATATATTTTGTTAGGGTTATTAAGTAAGAAGAAGATGACAGGATATGAATTGAATCAATCGTTCAAAAATGAAATAGGAGAATTTTGGCAAGCAAAACATAGTCAGATTTATCCTGAACTTGCAAAAATGGAAGAGCAAGGAATCATTCAGCATCAAGTAGAGATCACAGGTGAAAAATTGGAAAAGAAAGTTTATGAATTAACAGAAGAAGGGAAGGAACAATTGGCAGAGTGGATTCATACACCCACCAATGAACTACCGGTTAATCGAGACGAATTTGTTCTGAAATTGTATTTCGTCAAAGACGTGAATGATCCGGCATTAGTAGAAATTATTCAGCAGCAGCGTGACCTTCATGAAGAAAAACGACTTCATCTATTAGAGCGAAAAAAAACGATCTTTCCTACTGAAAAAGAAAAACATGAAAATTACGGACACTACCTGATTTTAGCGCATGCGATCAATCGGGAAACAGAATATGCAAATTGGCTAACAGATGTATTAGAAGAAAGTAACCGAAAAAAATAAAAAAATATCCGAACAGTGATGGAGAATTCCTTTCTATATGAAAGAAACGCAGATCACCGTTCGGATATTCTTATGTTCAAACAGGCCTTTTTTCAAGTATTTATGTAGCATCTACTTATTAAAAAGCTTGGTACTTAGGAGATTAGTGGCGTTTAGAGTTCTTTTAACAACTGTTCGTAGTCAGCTTTTTCATCGACAGGAAGGAGCTTGTAAGTTAATTCGTCTGTCTCGTTGTCATGAATGATGTACATCTTAGCATTCTCTTCTTTGAAGTTACCGATTTGTAAAATCGTATAGCGTTCGTCGATCAATTCGATATCTTTGATTGCTTTTGAAAAAACTTTACGGACATGGTGCATTTTCTTTTGGCGGATTTCTGCCTTTTCTGCAGCTTTTGACAAAGTAAATCCGTCATCTAAATATTTTTTGATCAGTTCTACTTTTATGACTGTAGGTAAACGATATTTTCTAGGACAATTCGCATCAGCTTCGATCGAACGAATGAATCCCTTTTGTTCCCAATACCTTAATTGACGTGGAGACACACCTACGATATCACTTAATTCACTGATGCCAACAACCAATTGATCATTTTCCAACAAACGTTTAAGGGAAGCCCCAACCATTTTTGTCACTCCTTTTGTCCTCTTGCTTCCCTTAATTATATCCGTATTAACTTATGTGTCAAGTAGGTTGACAAATAGCGAATTTAGGACTAAAGTATTCTAGTAGTTTCAGAAAAAATTCAGAAAGAAGGAGAAATATGAGTAACAACCAACCCGTAGATATTTACGGAAAACCATATAATCGGACACTTTTAGTTGTTGTCTTATTAATTGGTACATTTTGTACCGTTTTGAATCAGACCTTATTGACGACAGCTTTTCCTACATTGATGAAAGCTTTCGATATTTCAGCGTCTGATGTGCAATGGTTAACGACTGGTTTCTTGCTAGTCAACGGGATCATGATCCCAATAACAGCATGGCTGATCAATAAATTCAGTTCAAGAAATTTATATCTTTCTGCCATGACGATCTTTTTGATCGGAACAATTACTTGCTTTACAGCACCTAATTTTAGTACATTACTAATCGGTCGCTTGATCCAAGCTTGCGGTGTGGGAGTATCGATGCCATTATTGCAAAATATCATGCTATCTATTTTCCCGCCAGAAAAAAGAGGATCAGCAATGGGGATGTCAGGGATCGTTATTGGACTTGCTCCTGCTTTAGGCCCTACATTATCTGGTTATATCATTGATAACTACCATTGGCGTGACTTGTTTGGTATGGTACTGCCAATCGTTGTTCTTGTCTTGGTTTTAGCATTCTTCCTAATGAAAAGTGTTATTCCATTGTCAAATCCTAGCATTGATATTTTATCCGCTATTTTATCAACGATTGGATTCGGTAGTTTACTTTACGGATTTTCTAGTGTAGGAGATGACGGCTGGGGAAGCTTGAAAGTAATTGGTTTCTTAGTTGTTGGTGTGATTTTCATCGCCTTGTTCTCATGGCGTCAATTACATTTGGAACATCCATTCTTGGAACTTCGCGTATTCAAATCATCTACATTCACGATTGCCGCTGTTTTAGCTGGTGTAACAAATATGGCGATGGTAGGGGCAGAAATGGTCGTACCATTGTATATTCAAAATATTCGTGGAGAATCAGCATTCCATTCTGGCTTGATGTTGTTGCCGGGTGCATTGATCATGGGGGCTATGATGCCTGTTACGGGTGCGATTTTCGATAAATATGGCGCGAAACGTTTAGCCATCACAGGGATGTTCATTTTGACAGCGGCAACTGCACCATTTGCTTTCTTGACAAAAACGACTCCAGTTTTATATATCGTGATCCTTTATGCGATCCGTATGTTTGGGATCTCCATGGTCATGATGCCGGTAACGACTTCTGGTATGAATGCATTGCCAAATAACTTGATCAGTCACGGGACAGCGGTAAATAATACATTCCGTCAAATCGCAAGCTCGATTGGTACAGCTATTTTGATCAGTGTGTTGACGAATGTGACAAAAGCAAATATCCCAAGCAAATCTGTATTGGATAATACACCATTAGCTTATAAAGATCAGGCAATCAATGCCACACTGTCAGGTTACCATGCCGCGTTTATCGTAGCGATCATCTTTGGGATCCTTGGCTTTATTATTGCCTTTTTATTGAAGAAAAAAGAACCTGTTCTAACGAAAGCGGGGGATAATGCATGATTATTGGAGTTTTGATTGTCAGCTTGCTTGCTTTTGCTTTAACGAACGTGTTCGCTAAAAAAACATGGCAAACCTTTTTATCTTTGATTTTCGGACTAATCTTCGTCGCTTCACTAAGTTTGATCGTCGCTAATTTGTCCAATCACTTTGGAATGGAAAAAGTAACGGAAACAAAAACAGAAAAAATTGTTTCCAGTGCTGATTCCCAAGGAGCAGATATGCTTTTGTATAAAGCTTTAGGGAATGGAAAAGAAAAAGTGTATCTTTACCGAACAAATGAAAAACAAGAAAAACCAAAAGCAACTGGTACGGATAACGAAACAAATAAAGTAGAAAAGACAGACGGCGATGCTGAAAAAGTGACGAAAACTACTTATTGGGAATACAAAAACGACATGTATAAATTCTGGTTCAATATTGCTGATAACAATCACGAATATGACAGCCGAGTGAATACATTCAAAATCCCAGAGACATGGGTAGAATTAAGTACGGACCAAGCAGCCAAGTTAGCTGAATTAGTGAAGAAACAGCAAAGTACGATGGAAAGTGAAGCAAAAGCTTATGTTCAAGACGGTATGGTAAAAGCAATGACTGAAAATCCAAAAATGAGCAAAGCAGAGCAAGAACAACGTACGAAAGCCTTAGCTGCTGAATTCCAACAACAAGCATTCGCAAAATTAGTGAAAGAAGCAAAAGGCGAATAATATTTTGAACACCATGTAGGAGGTTGTGAAAAAGCTGCTCTGCATCAAGCAGTAAGAACAATCAGATAAAAATAGCACTCCATATTTTTCATCTGATTGGGCTTAGTGCCGTAGATGCAAGCTTTTGAACACCGTTTAAGGAAGAGGTTGTGAGCCTGCCGTTTAACTCTGAGTCACAAGGAGCAATTTCAAAAAACAGCTTCTCATGTTTGTTGACTATTGTGACTTGTGACCGAGGAGTTGGCAGGAGAACACCGTTTATTCGAAAAAAGGAACTGCGACAAGACTTTTGTCACAGTTCCTTCTTTTTTTTGCTATGCTATACTAGATGTAAAAAATAGGAGAAATAAAATGAGGGAAATTTATTCTTTTGAATCAAAAATCTATGCTTCCGAAGTCGGCAAGGGCGGGGCATATATTATTTTTCCGTATGATATAAGAAAAGAATTCGGTGCTGGAAGAGTTAAAGTCCAAGCAACTTTTGACAATGTGCCGTATGAAGGCAGTATCGTGAATATGGGCGTGAAAAATCCAGATGGTTCAGTCTGCTACATCCTTGGACTACGAAAAGATATTCGTAAAAACATCGGAAAAGAAATCGGTGATATTGTAGCAGTTACAGTGAAGCAAAAATAAAAGAGGTTGTGACAAAAGACGTGTCACAACCTCTTGATAAACGGTGTTCAAAAGCCAGTTTCTCGGTAGTAAGTCAAATTTATGCAAAAATGTGGAAACCCATGTTTACAAAATTTTTCTTACTACTCGAAACGAAGCGGCTTTATCACAACCTCTTGATAAACGGCGTTCAATCAGCTGTCCCTCGGTATTAGCTCAAAAACGGCAAAATATGAGAAGCTATTTTTCCATTTTTTTCTCTCATACTCAGGTCATAACGCTGATTTCACAACCTCTTCTTTCATAATGGTTTTTCACCATCTTTATAATAAACTGGTTCTTTGATATGGAAATCTATTTTTTCCAACCAATCTAAAATCTTGTAACCTAACTCTTCTGACATCGGAAAAGAGGCGTTGATTTGTGCATTGGAGATATGGTCAACATGGATACCGGAAGTGATCGTACAACTTCCCGGAACGGCAGTTTTGATGATCACAGCTATTTTTTCGGCTAAGACATCGTCTTTATGGAACCGACCATCGTGGCTAGGGAAACGTACAGTTTGCATCTCTGTATCACGAGAAAATGTAGTGACTGTTCCGATATGTGGTGTATCTCCGCCTGTTAAAGTGATCAATAAGTCTTTACCGATTACTTTAACAGCAGCTTGGATCGTGAAACCTAGTTTGGTTACTTCAACTATCGTTTCTTTTTCCATATTAATCACCCTGCCAACGTTTTGAATGCTCATTTACAATTCCAAATTGATCCAAAAGTTTCATTGTATGGTGATTAACAAGATCTTGGATCGTTTGAGGCTGATTATAAAAAGCAGGAATTGGTGGTATGATTTGCACACCTAGTCGTGCTAATTTAGTCAAGTTTTCCAAGTGAATGGCATTTAATGGCGTTTCACGAGGAACAATGACTAACTTTCGTTGCTCCTTCATTGTTACATCAGCAGCACGTGCAATCAGGTTGTCGCCTAAACCAACAGAGATACCTGCGACTGTTTTCATACTTGCCGGTACGATGATCATTCCATCGGTCAAAAATGATCCGCTGGCGACAGCAGCACCTAAATCTTTGTTTGAATAATGGTAATCAAACAGGCTTTCGAATTCAGTTAGTGATAAGTCGGATTCCAGCTTTAAGTTCTGTTTTGCCCATGGACTGATGATTCCGTGTGTTTCTATCATCGGATATTCTTTTAGTTTCTTCACTAGGTTGATGGCATAAATGGTGCCTGAAGCGCCACTTACACCAATCACGATTTTTTTCTTCCGTTGTGCCAATTGTTCCATTTTCCGCACTCCTTTTTATGATGTCAAAACAGTTGCAGATCATTCATTATTTCAAATATTTTTCCCAATCTTCTACTTCTTGGAATTTTGCACGTACAAAATGTTCTTTCATATCGAAAGGAACTGTACCGTCAAAGATAGTTTTTGCACTCATCCCACGGAAACGAATAGAGCCAGGATTATATTCTGGTAATTCTGATGGGTCCAATGGATGGTTCCTCATTCCTGGGATCACGATGATATCTTTATCTCCTTGGAAACGAGTGTTGAAAGTCCAAACTACATCGTTCATGTCGAAAATATCAACATCTTCATCGACTAAAATGACTGTCTTCAATTCTTTGAAGGCTGATAAAGCAAGAATAGCTGCTTGACGCTGAATACCTTCATCCGCTTCGTTTTCTTTACGGATTTGCATGATGGTCATCAATTTACCACCACCTGCAGGAGGATTGTAGACATTTACTACTTTTCCTGGAATAGCTTTATCGACCAAGGCAAGAATACTTGCTTCTGTAGGAATACCGGCCATAGATACGTGTTCTTCACTGGGACCAATCGTTGTTTGCATGATTGGATTGTCTTTTCGGTGAGTAACTGCTTTGACTTTCACTACTTGTACAGCTGGATTAGCATCCCCAGTATAGCCAGGAAATTCTGGCATTGCTTTTCCTGAGTTCGTGTTGATATCTTCTTGCATTGTTTCATTTGGCATGATTTCTGCTTCAATGATGAATTCAGCACGAGCAATACCCACTTCATCGACTGCTATACCATCAACGATTTGAATAGGTTCGTTACGCAAAGCTCCTGCACACCATAGTTCATTGTAGCCAAGTGGAGTGGTAGGTGGTTCGAAAGTCGTGCCAATGGCAATTGCTGGATCTAAACCAATATTGATAGTGATAGGCATTGGTTTATTCAAGGCTTCGAATTGTTTTTGGAAGTGACCAATGTGGCGTCCGCCAGGCATGATGTACATACCGATCGTATCTTTATCTTCTAGAACCATACGATGGATCGTTACATCGCTCATTGTTTTTTCTGGATCTGATCCTAAGACTACACCCATTGTGATGTATGGACCAGCATCTTCAGGAGTATTTGTAGGTGCAGGCAAAATGTTGCGAATATCGAAGTCTGCATCGGTAGCTAGATGAACGACTTCTTGTGCTGGAGCGTCTGCTTTGTCTACTTTCACAGGTTTGATTGGATTTTCTACAGCGTCTTTCAAGAAACGACCAAGTGTTCGATAATCATGGTGCAAAATTTCACCTACACGTTTACGACTAGCCATTGTTCCGATGTTCACACGTGTGCCGGGGAAACCTTTGATATTGTTGAAAGTCATAGCTGGTCCTTCTTGAGTCGGACGTTTTACTGTACCGCCAGCACCGATATAACGGTAAACACCAGATAATTCTGCTTCAGGATCGATTTCAATATCTGTTTCGTGATATTGACCTGGAAGTGTTTTTAGTTCTTCGATGACTTTTCTTAAATCATACGGTTGATCTGTCATGAGAGATTCCTCCTTAGTTGTCTTTACCTATCTATAGTAAAAGGTGAAAAAGAGGAAAACAATTCAACTTGTTCGGTAAAGTATTCTACAATGGAATGGATGCGTTTTTTTGATAATAGAATAAACTATGATATACTTATCACTAAAAGAAAGCGCATACTTAGTGTTGGAGGAAGGAAAGTGAAAAAAATGGAGGAGTCATTTCCTAAAGCAGTAAAAGTGGAAAATATAGCGAATATTTTGAAAGTTACATTTGAAAACGGAGAAGTAAAATACGTGAAATCTCATTGGACAGAAGAGATAACCGATGCCTTGCAATTTGGAAAAAAAGGAAGAGGAAAAAGAAAAAATCTTCTCGCACTTTCTCGTAATATGTGGATTGGGACTGAAGTAACGATTGAAGCAGATGGAACAGTATTCATAAATGGAAAAGACAGGTATACGCCAGAAGAGTTGTGGTACAAAGGAAAGAAAAGTATACCAGAATTATAAAAAATAATTAAAAAAAACAGCGCGAAACAAGGAACATATTACTTCCTCGTTTCTTGCTGTTTTCTACTATTTCAGCGCTCTTATGACTCAAATCTAAATGTGGTTGTCACAACCTTATTCTGCACGCAAAGCGATAGCGGCGTCTTTTTTCGCTGCCATTCGTGCAGGAAGATGACCGCCAAGCATCGTCAATATAGTAGAGACGATCACTAGAATAATCGCATGGACAGGATTTAGTTGAGCAACATTTTTTAGATCCGTCATGTTGTATAAGATGCTATTGATAGGGAACGTAGCTAGCCATGCAATAAACACACCTAATATCCCAGAAGAAATACCTAAAATACACGTTTCTGCGTCAAATACGCGAGTGATGTCTTTTTTACGTGCACCTAAAGCTTTTAGTACACCGATTTCTTTTGTCCGTTCAATCACAGATGTATAAGTAATGATACTGATCATGATCATACTTGTTACTAAAGAGATCCCTGCAAAAGCAATAAGGACATAAGTGATAGCATCCATCAATCCGCCAGTCAGTTCAGTCATCGTTCCAGCTAAATCAGTATAAATGATTTTATCTTCATCTGATTTGCCTTTATTGTAATCATCTAGATAATCCAAGATCTTTTCTTTGTCTTCAAAATTGTTCGGATAAATCATGATACTTGAAGGCAAGCTGTCTCCACCTAAATAACTAAGCAATGTTTGTTTGGCATTTTCGTCAACTTTTTCAGTAGTTAAGACATTTACATCACTGTCTCTTTGAGCTTTGACGATTTCTGATTCTTTGTTTTCGTTGACGATTTGAGTCGTTAATTGATCGCTATAAGCGATTCCTGGAGATAAGAGATTCATTGTAGAAGAAGATTTCACGCGTAGGATCCCCGAGATCTTCAATTCATCAGAAGCATTCTGATACATCGCATCATAATCTGTATTAGGGATAAAATTCCCAGTTGGAAGTTTTGTATAGTAAGTATTGTTGTTTACTAATTTGAATGTTGTACCAACGATATCATCAAAATCAAGTTTTTCGTCTTCTTTCACATCAAATCCAAGATTCTTCAATGCGTTGATATTAGTATTATTATTGCCGTCTACGATCAGCACGACATCTGTTGCTGAGGCTGGATAACTTCCGACAAGTAAAGAATAATTGTCTTTTAAAAAGTTTTCTTTGCTAGTGTCAAGCTGTGTAGGGAAACTTGACACTCCCACACCTGTCATTGCTGACATCGTACTAGATAAAGAAAGAGATTCCGTATCAGGATTTTGATTCGAGAAGCTGACAGGCTGTACTTTGCCATTTACATCACGTAAAAGATTGATTCCTGTAGTACGGGTAAATCCGATATTATTACTTAAGTTAGGATCGATGTCTGTTACGTAATCGACGTATGTTTGATCAATCTTATTCGTGTGCTGTGCTTTATCTTCTTCGCTGACTTTTGCAGTAATCGTTTTGCTGTCTGGATAATCCGCTTTGCTTGCACCCAATCCGGCATCGTCACGAGTCTGGTTAGTCGTTACCTTAGAAATAGTAATCGGAAATTTCGCCATCGTTTCAGCTTGCGTGTTATCGATTTGTTTTTGGAATCCAGAAGAAAGGGACAGAACGATCGCGATTCCGATGATCCCAATACTGGAAGCAAAGGAGGTCAAGAAAGTACGTCCTTTTTTTGTTCGGATATTGTTGAAGGAAAGCTTCAACGCTGTCCAAAAACTCATCTTTGTTCTGCGTAAGTTAAATTGATCATCTTTTGGTCGTTCGATGTGAGGATGGGAATCTGTTAAGATCTTACCATCAGAAAATTCAATGATCCGATCTGCGTATTGATGGGCCAATTCAGGATTATGTGTGACCATGATCACTAATTTTTCTTTCGATAACTCTTGGATCAATTCCATGATCTGGATACTTGTTTCTGTATCTAACGCTCCGGTTGGTTCATCGCACAAAAGGATATCTGGGTCATTGGCTAGTGCTCGAGCGATGGCCACTCGCTGCATTTGTCCACCAGATAACTGATTTGGCTTTTTATGCATATGATCTGTCAAGCCGACCCGGTGCAATGCATCTTCTGCCCGTTTTCGTTTTTCGTCTTTAGAAACACCACTTAATGTCATCCCAAGTTCAACGTTTTCAATAATGCCTAGATGACCAATCAAGTTGTAACTTTGAAAAATGAAACCGATAGAGTTGTTTCGGTAGGCATCCCAGTCACTGTCCTTAAAGTCTTTAGTAGACTTTCCGTTGATTACCATATCACCGGAATCATAATTATCTAGTCCACCAATCACATTCAGCATAGTCGTTTTACCAGAACCACTAGGACCTAAAATTGCTACGAATTCTTTTTGTCTGAAAGCGACAGACACACCATCCAATGCTTTGGTGGTGGTTTCGCCGACTTTATAATATTTTTTTATATCTTTTAATTGAAGCATAATCACCCTTCTCCCGTATTGAAATATTCGGTATACTAATAAGTATATCAGAACAATGATCGTAGTATACGAAATAAATGTTAACTGAAGATGAACTACAAGAAAAAATCTAGAAATTTTTCAAAAAACAGAGGGAGATCAATGAATCGTATTTTAGTAGTAGAAGATGATCCGCAATTACAGTTGCTTTACCGTTCTGTGTTGGAACGAGCGGGCTTTTCAGTCATCACCGCACTGAATGGAGAGGATGCGCTGAAAAAACTAGAAGCGACACATATAGAATTGATCATTACAGATGTCATGATGCCTGAAATGGATGGCTATGACTTGGTAGGATCATTACGTAACGCCAGATTCGACATGCCAGTTCTGATGATTACAGCAAAGGCTGATTTCGAGGACAAGAAACGTGGGTTCAAATTAGGTGCAGATGATTATATGACAAAACCCCTCGATGTCAATGAAATGATCCTGCGTGTGGAAGCATTGCTTCGACGTTCAAAAATCAATTACAGCAGTATCTTGACGATTGGGCAAACAAAATTAGAGCTGGATACTTATACTGTGGTACAAAATCAGCATTCTTTTATTCTGCCTCAAAAAGAATTTCTGCTTCTGTATAAATTACTGTCTTATCCAAACAAGATTTTCACTCGCCAGCAGTTGATGGACGATATTTGGGGATTAGACACGAATACAGAAGAACGAACGATCGATGTACATATCAAACGTTTAAGGACCCGTTTTGAAAAGACAGAAGATTTTCAAATCATCACAGTACGGGGACTAGGCTATAAGGCGGTTATTTAAAGATGAAAAAGAAGCTATTTTCACAATTATGGATCTATTTTGCTAGTATCGTATTTATTTCGATCTTAGTAACACTGCTGTGTTTTCTTGGTTTTATTTTCTTATTGTCTCGACATTCTATCTCGCCTGCTGAATCGGCTGGAAAACCAACGTTATACCCGTTATTCGTCTTTGCGGGGTTCAGTATGGTCGTGGGTACAGGAATATCGATTTTTGTTGGGCGGCGTATCCTGCATCCAATCAGTGCGCTAGGGACAAATATGAGTCTGGTAGCAACGGGAGATTTTTCGATTCGAATGGATGAACAGCAGAAAGTAGCAGAAGTACAGCAACTGTATAAAGATTTCAATGTTATGGTCCAAGAACTCAATAGTATCGAAACATTGAGGAATGATTTTGTGTCCAGTGTATCCCATGAATTCAAAACACCATTAGCAACGATCCAAGGATATGTACAATTGTTACAAGCCCCAAATCTCTCTGACGAAGAACGCCAAATATTTTTATATCGGATTATCGAAAGTATCACGCAGCTTTCACAATTAACAGAGAACATCTTAAAATTGAACAAACTGGAAAACCAGCGTATCCAACTGGAAAAGAAAGAGTACCGATTAGATGAACAAATTCGAGAAGTAATCGTTTTTTTGCAGCCTAAATGGGAGAAAGAACAGCTAGAATTGGATATCGAACTTGCTGCAGTAAATTACACAGGCAATGAAGGGTTTTTGTACCAAGTGTGGTTGAATATCATGGATAACGCCATAAAGTACAATCAAATCAATGGACAGATTCATATCAAACTATTTGAGACAGCCACAGAGATTGTACTGGAAGTGACCGATTCAGGTGTAGGAATGAATGAAGAGACCAGAGATCGAATGTTTGAAAAATTTTATCAAGGAGATACAAGTCGTCAAATTTCTGGGAATGGGCTAGGACTTTCACTGGTTAAAAAAATTCTAGAACTGCATGATGGACGTATTGATTATAGTAGTATCGAAGGAGTAGGAACGACAGCAATGATACGGTTAAGTAAACAATAGGAAAAAGAATAAAACCCCTAAAAATTCTATTGAAGGTTTTTAGGGGTTTTTAGTCGTTTTTTTGTGATTAGGGAAATGTTCTTACGGTTCTTTTGGCATAAAAATCGCTGCTTTCTTATTGAACTACGAGAAATGTTAGAGGTGTCATTGAAACAAGGACATGATGCAAGAAAGAGAGCGAAAGTCATGAGTCGCTCTCTTTTTTGATGGATAGATAGAAAATGAAGGGCTTAGTTCTCTTCTTGTCTCAAATACTCCCAAAATGTGTCTGAAGCCAAAGAATGTTCACCGATTTTACGCGTAAATGCGAGATAACTTTCTTTTGTTGGAGAGATGGGGAGGATCACAGTATTTTCTTTTAACAGATTTTTGACTGTTTTTTCCATAACAATAGCAATCCCCATGTCATTTGCAATCATATTGATGATCAAGTCGATCCTTGATCCTTTATAAGAGATTCTCGGTTCAAATCCAGCTTCGCGACACAAGTCCAGCACAGGTTGATACAAGTTCGTAGTAGGGCCAAGAACCAAAAAATTCTCCTTTTTCAGTTCGCTTAGATCCAATTTCTTTTTACTAGCTAAAGGATGATTTTTAGGTAGAACTGCTACAAAATCGTCTGTTTCAGTAGGCAACCACTCAATCGAACTTGGTGGGGCCTGAAAGCTTCTGGCAAAGTGATCGTATCACTATGTTCATTTGTATCGTCATAAGTCAGTTCGATACTTTCCACTTCTTTCAACTGGACCGTAAATTCAGGATGGCGTTTCAAAAATTCGGTAATTTTGGAAAAGCCTTGGTAATTGATCATGGTTGGTATCGTTAAGATATTTAATGAAAGATTGTTTTCTTGCGTATAGGTTTCAAGCACTTCTTGCATGGCATGGTATTGTTCTACGACATTTTTTACATAAGGGAGCAACAAGCTTCCAGCTTCGGTCAACTCGATTTTTCTATGGGCACGTTCGAATAATTTGACGTCTAGTTCTGTTTCTAACGAAAGAATCTGTTTAGAAATGTTTCCTTGGGTGGTGAATTGTCGTTCAGCAGTTTTGGTGAAATTCATTGTTTCGGCTAAATCAAGAAAAACTTCAAATTTATGGATATCCATCATATTCCTCCTACTTATTCCAATAAAGAATACTTTAACACAAAAAATGAATTGGTGTAACCTACTCTGTCTGGTACAATCTTTCTTGCAGCGAAAGCAATAATTACAGAAATTTTTCTGATTTTTTTCGCTTCGTAGAAAAAGAGAGGAGTTTTTTGATGCCAACTGGAGTTTTGATCAATGTAGGTTCCGTTTTGCTTGGCGGACTAATTGGCGGATTAGTAGGAAATAAATTAAGTGAACATTTTAAAGCACAGCTGACGATGGTTTTTGGTGTGTGTTCGATGGGGATGGGAATCTATTCCATTGCGCCGATGAAAAATATGCCGGCTGTTATTTTTGCTTTAGTGATAGGAACAGCGATTGGTCTGATTGTTCATTTAGGTAATGGGATAAATAAGGGGGCTGCGCTGATGCAAGTACCTATTTCTAAAATCTTCCCTAGTGAAAAGCTTGGTATGACCCACGATGAATTTATCAGTACATTAGTGACGGTCATTGTTCTATTTTGTGCAAGTGGTACGGGGATCTATGGAAGTTTAGATTCTGGGATGACAGGAGACAGTACGATTTTGATTTCTAAATCTGTCCTTGATTTTTTCACAGCAGCTATTTTTGCGTGTAATTTAGGGTATGTCGTTTCTGTGATAGCAATTCCCCAATTCATTATTTTTTATATTTTGTTCTTATTGGCAAAATTTATTTATCCATTGACTACACCAGACATGATCTTAGATTTTAAAGCTTGCGGCGGATTCTTGATGGTCGCTACCGGTTTTAGAATGATCAACGTGAAAATGTTCCCAGTAGCTGACATGATACCTGCAATGATCGTTATCATGCCACTGAGCTGGATGTGGACAAATTGGATTATGCCACTGTTATAATAAAAATCAAAGAGAAGCCATTTTTTTGCTGACTAAAAAGGATCAAATCTTTTAGTCAGTTTTTTTGTATTTGACAAACTGATTTTGAAACTATATTATATGTTGTATAATATAGATTGAAATAAAATATTACACTTGAGAATAGAAGGTGACGTAATGCACATCCAGATTCCAACTGTTCTTCTTGATGGTACTGTGCTAGCAGCATTAAGCAAGGAAGATATGTATGGGTATGCCTTAACAAAAATCGTACAAGAAAGTCTCTCTGTCAGTGAATCTACACTATATCCGGTTTTGAGAAGATTGAAAAAAGAAGGATATCTTGAGACCTATGATGAACCTTTTGAAGGCAGAAACCGTCGATATTACTCGTTGACACCAATGGGAAGTCGTCATTTAGAAGAAATTATTGATGAATGGATTGTTTTTCGAGATTCTTTAGACCGGTTATTGGAGGAGAGCACAAATGAATGAATATTTGAATGAAGTTGTGGATCATCTTCAAGAAATTCCTGAAGACGATCGTTTTGATTTGATCCAGTATTATGAGGAATATTTTTTAGATTCTGGAAAAACATTAGATCAGATCATTGATGAATATGGTACACCAAAGCAGTTTGCCTTAAAATTAAAAATCAGTTACTTTTCAGAAGAAGAACAAGCAGAAAACGAGTTAGTGAAAAATCCAAAAAGACAAATTCGCCTGATTTGGTTAATCATTATCGGTTTATTTGCTTCTCCTGTCCTCATTCCACTAGCACTGGGGTTTATATTGGTTATTGGGGGACTATTGGTTGCTTTACTAGCGCTCATTTTTAGTATCTATGTTTTATGTATCAGTATCTTAGGTGTTGGCCTATTCATGATCATATCAGGAATAAGTGTGTTTGGACAATCGATTCTGAGTGGATTATTCTTTATCGGTGTCGGTCTGTTCGCCACAGGAAGCGCAGTATTTATTTCGCCACTGTTGCTGAAAGGAACAAAAGGGCTTTTTTATGTCATGATGAACTTTGTTAAATGGATGGGACGACGTTTTATTACAAAAAGAGAACTGCATTCAGCGGGCGTTTGAAGGAGGACACATAAATTGAGATTGAAACATTTTTTGATTACCGGTATTGGTCTGATGCTTACTGGTGGCCTCCTAGCAGGTGCAACTTATACATTAGGCGCTCAAAAAAGTCTGACTTGGGATAATGGTCCTCGGTTGATCGATATGGTTACTGAGACAAAAAAAATCAAGGATGCAAACAAAATCGTCATCCATGCAGAAAATCAAACAGTTTCGGTCATACGCGGATTGGATTTTGAGATAAAAACGACTTATGATAAGACAGAAAAGCCAGAAATAAAGGAGAAAAATGGCGTGTTGACTGTGAATGCAGTCAAAAAATCAACAGGTGCAATCATTAGTTTAGAAGACACAAGTGCACAAATCACTATTGTTGTCCCTGCAGATCATGAATTATCTGAATTGACAATCGAAGGGAATAATAGTGCAATTGATATCAACGAAGTATCAATCAAAAAAGTGAATACTAAGACACATGATGGCTGGGTATCGTTCAATGAATTTACAGGAGGAACAATAACTGCGAAAGATGAATTAGGCTCACTTCGACTAGATGAGGCCAATGTGGATAACTTGATCGTCACAGGTGAAAACAGCAACTTCCATCTAGAAGACAGTTTGATCAGCAAAGAAGGAAAAGTCATCCTAAACGGTGGTAATTTATCTTTGCATGAGATGGAAAACAGTGGCTATACTATCCAAACGTCTGGTGAATCTTATATTGAAAAAGACTACCAGCCAATAACAAATACTTTGTTAGAACAAGGACAGAAAAAGCTAAAGATCACTGCTAAAGACACATCGATCAATATTACGACGGATCAAGAGGACAATGAAACAGATTGATCCTGTACTCAACTGGATATTTTAAGAAAAAACAGCAAAGATCCTTCCAATCTTTGCTGTTTTTCATCGCTTAACGCACATAACTATAGTAAAATAAGAAAGAAAATATCTAAAAAGAAAACAGGGTGAAAGAGTATATGAAGGTAGAAGAAGGTCAAAGAGAAAAGTTAAAGACAGAAATGGAAAGATTACATACTTATATCACTCAACTAAGCCAAACCTTCTATGATCCAGACAAAGAAAAAGTGATGGTTAATTACCCGAACAATTCAGAAGGTCGTCAATTAGAGCAAGTATACCATGAAGTTTTCAAACATTTATTGACGGTGAAGAAAGAGCTGGATTATTATTCTTTACCGATTATCGATACAGGAATATTGAAGTATGATGGGAAGAAGGAACGATTTATCTTTAAATCTGTTCGGGAAGATTTGCCTCTTTCAGCAGGGATGGATCTAGAGATCTTGGTAGAAGACTATTTTACAGAAGAAAAGCACTGGGTTCGAACAAAATTGGATTATTTACCGCAGGCAGCCGGAGGGACACAGGCAAGCGGTTGGTACATCACTGAAGACAAAGAGTTAGAACTAGAAGGTGTAATGGCGCGTATTCGAAAAAAAAATTAAAAAAGTAACATTAGATATTTATTGAAGGATAAAGGAGCGCAGGAAGTAGCATGAGAGAAAAAAGAGCATTTTATATCAATGGCTATGCAGGGATTGTCGGATTGGTCGTATTAGCTTTAGTTGGATTGTTTTTCTTCTATTTAGGCATGTGGCAAGCGAAAGTTTGGGCACTTTTTTTAAGTATTTTTCTTTGGTTGATCACGTTATTGTTGTTAAGTTCGGCAACTGTAGTCAGTCCTAATCAAGCAAAAGTAATTTTGTTTTTTGGACAATATTTAGGTACGATTCGAGAAAATGGCTTTTTCCTTACGATACCTTTGGCACAAAAAATGACTGTTTCGTTGAAAGTTCGGAATTTCAATAGTTCTGTTTTAAAAGTCAATGATTTGGATGGAAACCCCATCGAAATCTCAGCAGTAGTAGTCTTTAAAGTCGTTGATACAGCAAAGGCATTATTCGATGTAGCGTATTATCAAGATTTTGTAGAAATCCAAAGTGAGACAGCCATTCGGCATATCGCTAGCCAATACCCGTATGATACATTCAATGAGAATGATTTGACGCTTCGAGGAAACACGACGGCAGTGTCTGACGAGTTGCAAAAAGAGCTGCAAGAGCGTTTAGCAGTAGCAGGTGTCGAAGTAATCGAAACACGCTTGAACCATTTAGCCTATGCAACAGAAATCGCTAGTGCCATGCTCCAACGTCAACAAGCAAAAGCCATTTTGTCTGCTCGACAAACCATTGTTGAAGGAGCTGTCACAATCACTCAAATGGCCTTAGAGCAAATCGAAGATGGACAAGAAATCAATTTCACCGATGATCGGAAAGTCCAATTGATCAATAATTTACTTGTCTCAATCATTACAGACAAAGGAACGCAACCTGTTATCAATACAGGCGACATGAAAGACCGTAAGTGACATACTTTTTGTAAGATAGGAAGAAGGAGTTTAGGACGGATTATTGTCTTGAACTCTTTTTTTAGTTGTTTTAAAGAAAATGACAAAATTGAAAGAAGAATGATAGTTGATTCGAAGGCAGAATTGTTCGCTTTTTTCTATAATCAGTATATAAAGTAAGAGAGAAGGGGAAAAAGTGAAAAAACTTCTGATCGGTCTACTTGTTTTCATCGTTGTGGTACTTGCAGGGGTGAAAATCGCAGATTACGTAGTTATGGGTGGAGAAGAATACTATGTACAAATTACGACAGATGGTACAAAAACAGTTTCAAAGTCAGACTCTGGACAAGAAACAGTCAACTATAGATATATCCTGCCTGGCTATACGAAAGAGGGTAAGGAAAAAGAACTGGACTTCAAGGGACAATTGACTCGACCGCTTCGTAAAGGAGCATATTTAAAAATCACCTGGAACAAAAATAAAGGTGTCACTTCGTATGAAGAAGTCGAAAAAAAAGACGTGCCGAAAACAGCACTGGAAAAACTAATTAAAGGGTAGGGAAAGAAATGAACAAAATAGTCGAAGTACAGAATGTAACAAAAGTATACGGAAAAAACAATGAGAAAAAGACGCAAGCATTAAGCGGCATCAGCTTCGATGTAGAAAAAGGCGAATTTATTGGGATCATGGGCGCTTCTGGTTCTGGTAAATCGACACTTTTGAATATTTTATCCACATTAGATAAACCAACAGATGGGCATATCCGAATCAATCAAAAAGATGTGACCACATTAAAAGGAAATCAACTAGCAGATTTTCGTGCGAATGAGATTGGCTTTATTTTCCAAGATTTCAATTTATTAGAAAGCTTGACAGCACAAGAAAATATCGCTGTTCCTCTTTCTTTACAAGGCGTCAGACCAAAAGAAATCAAGCAACGTGTCCAAAAAATTGCAGAACGTTTATCCATCTCTCATATTTTGGAAAGCTATCCTTCTGAGATTTCCGGTGGACAAAAACAACGGGTCGCCGCCGCACGTGCATTGATCACACAACCAACGATTCTATTAGGGGATGAGCCTACAGGTGCGCTGGATTCCAAAAGTGCCCGGGATCTTTTAGATACGATGGATGAATTGAATACAAAAGATCATGTATCGATTCTTCTTGTGACGCATGATCCGTTTTCTGCAAGTTATTGCCAACGTATTTTATTCATCAAGGATGGCGGTATCCATCAAGAAGTGAAACGTGGAGATCAAAGCCGTGATTCCTTCTATCGAGAAATACTATCTATTCTTGGAAACTTGGAACAGTAGGGGGAGATTGACTATGCTTTGGAAATTATCACTTACTGGGATCAAGAGCCGTTTAAGAGACTACTTGGTGTTATTCTCAGGATTAGTTATGGCATCTGCTATTTTTTACATGTTTGAATCAATGGCAAGCAACGAAGCTTTTTTGAAAAGTAATACGATCGTTGCGGCTACAGTTATCATTTTCCGATTCGGTTCTGTTTTACTAGGGATCATCACATTCGTTTATATTTTATATGCAAATTCCTTTTTGATGACGATGCGGCAAAAAGACTATGCAATGTTTATGATGCTAGGAGCAAAAGGCAGAAAAATCGCACAGATGATTTTTTCTGAAACATTCTTAGTAGGGATCGCAGCTACTTTAGTGGGTTCAGCTGTCGGTGTAGGATTGACAAGTATCGTCCACCGATTATTAGTGGATCAGTTAGATCTCAATATTTCGCATTTTACACCTTTTAGTATTCACGGGTTGTTGATCACTGTTTTGTTTTTTGCTGTTTTGTTTTTATTAGCTGCTGTTGTCAATGCTTTTTCGATTGTCAAAAAACCGATATTAGCATTGATTCGTGCGGATCAGACACCAACAAGAATCAAGCAGCATAAATTCTTGTTTTTCCTTGAAGTAGTACTGGGAATTGCTTTTCTAGGCTGCGGTTACTATATGATGAAACACGTGGGGACCTATCAAGTCTTTGGTATAGGAGTAGCCTTAGTTACGATCGTATTAGGAACTTATTTCATTTTCCATTCTGTGATCATTTTCTTTTTATCATTACTAAAGAAATCAGAACAGATTTCATTGAAAAAATTGAACAATTTCACATTGTCACAGTTAAACTTTCGTATTCGTGAATATACACAAATGCTCTCAATGGTCGCTATGCTGTTTGCCTTGGCACTGGGCGCTTTGACGGTAGGATTAGGTTTTAAAAATGAAATTGCAGACTTGACAGAAAACAATTCTGGATATGATCTAGTGATGAATAATCCTCGGGCAGAAGATCAGCAAAAAATCAAAGAACTTTCACCAACACTTTCTGCTTCTTATACTCAAAAAGAAGATGCGGGAACGATTTACTATAATGCAAGTGAATTTGCGGCTCAACCATTGATCATGATAAAACATGAAGATGGAACACCGCCGAAGATCACGAAAGAAAAAGTTCCTGCTGAAAAAATGAATGAACTGACTGTACAAGAGGAACTTCGAAGCTATGAATTGCCGGAACAGCAAGAAAAAGAAATCAAGGTAGTCAGTCAATCAGAATTTGATCAACTGAACTTGCCACAATCCACTTTACAGCTAGTTCAGGTAAAAGACTTCCAAGCAAACCTGAAACCAATCGAAACACTTGTTGCTCAAAATAAAATGAACAATCCATCTTTGCAAAAAGTAGAGTACAGCAACCAGAAATATGAAATGTATGAAGTGTATAATGGTCTATTCTCTGGTTTTGAATTTATGGGATTCTTCCTAGGTTTAGCTTTCTTGACCATGCTTGCTAGCTGTTTGATGTTCAAGATCTTGTCAGGAAGCAAGAGTGACATTGCTCGTTATGAAATGCTTGAAAAGATAGGAACACGACGCGGGTTGCTTAAACAATCGATCCGTAGAGAAGTAGGCGTGTTATTCTTAGCACCAGGAATCTTAGGTGTAGTCCATGTCTTATTCGGATTACAAATGTTTGGTCTATTCATGCAAAATCCATACAAAGATATTTGGGTTCCGTTTACGATCTTCTTCGTATTGTATTTCATCTACTATGTACTGACGACATGGTTATATACTGGAATCGTATTGAAAAAGAGATTGTGAAAAAGCTGTCCTGCATCAAGTAATAAGAACAGCCAAGCAAAAATAGCTCCTCATATTTTTCGTTTGGTTGGGCTTATTACCGCGGATGCAAGCTTTTGAACACCGTTTGTTCGGAAAAAGAGGTTGTGACAATATTTTTGTCACAACCTTTTTTTCACGGTCTTTTATTAGAATATAGTAAATTTTTTCTCGTTACTCACGGAATAAGCTGTTAAGAAAACGGTTTCCATGTATACTGGAATCAGTGCAAATGAAAGAAAAGAGGGTGCAAGGAACATGGAAATCAATGAACAAAATTTTGGCGAAAACTATCACTTGATTACGATCACGAATCAAAATGGGACATCTTTGTCTGTCAGTGATCTTGGGGCACGGGTTGTTCATTTTCAAACAATAATCGATAATGAAAAACGAGAGTTGATCTTAGGTTTTGATGAAGCAAAAGAATATCTAGAAAAAGACCCTTATATCGGTGCTTCAATCGGACGTATGGCTGGACGGATTACGAATGGCACATTCAAATTAGATGATGAAACGTTCGAAGTAAAAACAGACCCGGACACTGGTCATTGTTTACATGGTGGTGCACCTAGCTTTGAAGCCAAGCAGTGGCATTATACAGTCATCAATGGTGAAAACGAAGCATCGGTCATTTTCTATCAGACTAGCCCAGACATGGAAAACGGATTTCCTGGAACTTTAGATGTAGAAGTACGGTATACGCTGACGAACGATGATACATGGCGAGTGACGGTCCAAGGGATCAGTGACCGCAAAACAGTATTCAATCCTACAAATCATGTCTATTTCAATTTAACCGGTGATCCAGCACAGTCAATCGACGAACATATACTTTGGTTGAATAGCCGATTATTTGCTACGCTCAATAAAGATACAACGCCTATAGGAGAAGTAGTTTCAGTAAGTGGCACAGCATTTGACTTCCAACGTCCTAAAAAATTAGGTGAGGTCTTTGCCAGTGATTTTCGCCAATCAATGATAGTGGGCGGTATCGATCATCCATTTTTGTTGAAAAAACAATCTGGTTTACTAAATGCTGCGGAATTGACAAGCCCAGATGAAAAAGTATCGATCCAAGTAAAAACAGATGCTTCAGGAATCGTGATTTTTACAGCAAATTTTGGAGAAGATGGACCGGAAATGCGCGGGAATAAATTAGTAAATCATGGCGGTATCACATTTGAGACTCAAGAACTGCCAGGAGCAGAGCGACTTGAAAGTTTTGGAGATGTCACTCTGGAACCTAACCAAGTACGCGAGTTTGTAACGGAATACAAAATAAATATAAAGAAATAGAATAAATTAAAAAGGGAGTGTGACAGTGTCACATCCCCTTTTTAATTTATTCTATTTCTTTAAAGGCAGATCAAGCCAGAATGATTTGTCTAAACTTAACAAGGTTAGTACAGGAACAGTTGCAGCTTTAACTGTACGAGTAGTTGTTTCTGGTATCTGTCTTGCCGTAAAATTGTTCCACAAATCCCAGATTGAAGCGACACGGAAGATGGAAGAAGCGTTGTTGACGCGTTTTATCGTTGAAAATTCTAATCCTGTGATTGGCACGCCATCTGTTGTCCATTTGATTGGCACATCGAATCGCTTAGACATATTGAGGATTTCAGCGTTTGCTTCTTCAGTTGTTGCTGCTTCTTTTTTCGGTTCATCATATTTTGTCAGGTCGTACGCTTCGATGATCGCGTTCAATTTTTGTGAATATTGGCGATCTGTAGCATAACGTCCTTCCAAATATTTGGTTGCTTCTTTGTAGTCTTTTGTTTCCGACTTCCAAGTTGGTTTGTAGAAATCAGGATTGCCAGTCAGTCCATTTTTGATCAAGTCGGCATAGTCTTCCAAACTTTCCTTGTAAGAAGGATATTTACGGAATTGTGCGCGGATTTGGTAGCTTTGTCCGGAACTATCTTGTTCAAGTGTATTGAAGGTCACGCTGCTTCCTTTATATGATCCTTTGATACCAAAAAGGTTATGATTTGGTTCGCTTGATAATAAGCTGTTTCCAGATCCACTTTCAAGGATAGCTTGAGCCATCATGACTGATGCGTAGATTCCTTCTTTTTGCCCGATTTCCTGTGCATCATCTGCAATCTTTTTCAAGAACTGATCAGTTGTTTGGTTTTGACTGAAATGGAACGAGCCATCTAATCCATCTAAAATAGATGAGCCGCCTGTCAGCGAAACTGAAGCAGCAGGTAAACCTGCTAAGTTTACTCGGACAGCAAAATCAGGCGTGAAATCTGAAATAGAAGTTACTCGAACTTTATCTCCTGGTTGAGGCGCATGGATAAATTGTCCGTTCCCAATATAGATACCTACGTGGTGGGTAACACCAGAAGAAGGTCCCCAGAAGACGAGATCACCAGGTTGGGCCTGACTTACTGGAATCTGTGTACCTGCATATTGCTGTTCGCCTGTCCAGCCACCGATATAATGACCGGTTGCTTTCATATATACGTAATAAGTCAAACCAGAACAGTCAAAAGTATTTGGACCTTTTGCTCCCCATACATATGGTTTTCCAAGATGCTTGAATGCTTCTCGAACGATTGCTTGTTGGACATTCGTTGTATTTGTAGGCAATACAGCATCAATTGGTGATTTTACAACAAAATCAGAAGAAGCAGAAGATGGATTCTCTATACCGCTTTGATTTGCTGTATTTGGACGAGATGAAGCATTGTTCGTTCCGCCATTTGATGAACCATTGTTTGGATGGTTTGGTTCTCTCTGAGTATTTCCATTGTTATTCGATCCAGATGGGTTTGTTTGATTCGAAGAATTCCCGCTGTTCGAATTATTGTTATTATTGTTTGAATTATTTGAACCATTATTATTGTTGTTATTACCCACATCTGGTTTGTTTGGCGTTTCCGGATCTGGTGTACTAGGGACTTCTTCACTAGGATCAGTTGGTTTCTCTGTTGAAGTATCCGGTACAGGTTCAAATTCTGCAGTAATAGATAAATTGTTCGTACCTACTGTAAAGGTCTTTGCATCATAATTTACTTCTTTGGCACCATTAACAGCGACTGAAGCAATTTGTTCACCTTCAGCTGGCGTAATAGTGTAAGTTACCTTCGTTTCCGCTAATAAACCTTCTACCGTTCCACTTTCCGTAATATCCAAAGGTTGCTGTTCAGGGGAATCCGCTGTCGAAGCAGTCAGTTGGATCTTACCAATCAAAGAAGGAGCAATTGTAAGGGAATATGTCTCGGCTGGCTTTTCATTTTCTGATGGATCAGCCGGATCAATTTCAGTTGGCTCGGTCGATCCTGTTGTTGAGTTAGTTGTTCCAGTTGGGTCTTCTGTAAAAGAATCCGTTGTTTCACTAGTAGCTGAGCTGGATGTAGTCGTATCTGTTGTGACTGTTTGATCAGCTGTTTGATTATCTACGGCAAATACGGTATTGGTCGACAAAACAGACGGAGCAATCAGCCAAGTAGCAGCTAGCAAACGTATCGTTTTTTTATTTTTCATAATAAACTAGTCCTTTTCCTTTCATTGATTTTCTGTCTTATTCAGCATTCATTAGACATTTTTTGGAACAGATAATCGTGTCGAAAAGCTTTTTCTTTTCATAAATCTGTCTGTGTATTCTAAATAAAACAATTTGTAAATAAGCAACGAGCATTCATTCGTTTTTCATTGACGTTCATTTTATTGCATAGACCACCTTTGTTTGGGGATAAACAAGTGGGGATAAAAATGGTTATACATATGTAAATTATACCAAAGTTTGGAAAGTATCACAAAAATTTATAAAAATAATGATCCTAAAAAGAAAAAGACTGAAATATGTGATAAACATCTCATACTTCAGTCTTTTTCATTAACTATTCATAAGACATTAGGTCTTCATCAAACCCGCTAACGAGAGTAGTAATCATTGCTACGACTAGACTAACAGCCAGTCCTGCTAAGTACCAGAAAAAAGTACCGGAAATGAATGCAGGCAATGTGGTCAGACTACCAAATACAAAAGCGATCGCTTTCACTTGGGCAAATCCCATTACAGCTCCACCAGCAGCTGCACCAATGCAAGCAGCAACAAATGGTTTTTTCAATGGGATCGCAATTCCGTAAACAGTTGGTTCGGTCACTCCCGCAAGTAAAATCGAAGCAAAAGCAGAACCGGAGATCGAACGAGTTTTTGAACGTTTACTTCGTAGAAATACACCTAAAGCTGCACCAGCCATTCCAAAATTGGCTGCTCCTGTCAACGGAACGATTCGGTCGAACCCATAAGCAGAGATATTACTGATCATGACAGGGTTTACAGCCCATTGGATACCAAATATTACCAAAATATTCCAACCACCAGCGATGATTGCGCCGCTGATCGGTCCGTTAATATCCATCATCCAAGTAATTGCGGCAGCTAAACCTTCGCCAAGGTAAACACCCGCAGGCCCGAATACCATTAACGTCAAAGGAACCGTGATAACTAATGAAAGTAAAGGTACAAATACTAATTGCATATTTTCGCGAATATATTTTTTGAGGAATTTTTCAACAAAAGAATAAAAGAAAATACCTAAAATCGCCGGCATGACAGTAGACGTATACTGCATCAGTACTACAGGAATCCCCAGAAAATCAGTAGCTGCTTTGCCACTGTCTGAAAGTAAAGAGGTCAGATTCGGTTCAATCAGTGCTGCAGCAATGACAGCCGCAATATATCCATTCACTTTAAACGTTTTGGCGGCAGAAAAAGCAAGAAAGATTGGCAGAAAATAAAAGACGGCATTCGACGCAGCAGACAAAATATGATAAGTTCCGCTTGTTTCACTAAGCCAGCCAATCGTAGTCGCTAAAACAACCAGACCTTTTAATATACCAGAACCGGCAAACAGCGGAATGATCGGCGTAAAGATTTCCGATATCAAACCAAATAGTTTTTCGATCGGATTTAGCTTTTCTTTAGGAGCTGAATGATCGATTTGACGCGTTAATTCCTTGTAAGCAGGAGCCAATCCCTGATCCATGATTATTTCTGCATATCTATCGAGTAAAATGAAATACTTAATGGAAGGGATTTGCTGTTTTAATTTTTCTGCATTGGCTACTGGCTGTTTTTTCAATTTGATACGAAGCCGAGTCGCACATGGAAGGACAGAATCAATATTGTCTTTTCCTCCCAACTGTTCAATCAGCATATGAATCTGCTCGGACAGTACCATCTGTTCAGGATTCATTGTCGTTTCCATTAGAAGACCACTCCACTCACTAATATAATATTGGCGTAAGGTGTCATTTCGCCTGTACGAATAAATGCATGACAGTTATTCAACTCTTTTTTCATTTCTTCATGTGGGATAAAGCTAATCGGTGTATCTGGTAACAATAATTTGATTTTTTCCAATATTTCCGGGTTCATTGTCTTTATTTCTTCCGCCAATTCAATCGATTGTACCTCAAGTTCTTCTAAAACGTTTTCTAAAACAGATAAAAAGCTTGGAAGACCATTTGAGACAGCCAAATCTATTTTTTCAGTACCAAAGGGGACAGGCATGCCTGCATCCCCGATACTTAATTTATCAAAGTGCCCCATTTGTGCGATTACTCGTGAAATATCTGAATTGATTACTTTTCCTTTTTTCATGTTTGTTTCTTCCTCTCATTGTTAATTTTAGACTGCTGATTGTTCTAAAGCTTCGCGGTAAGGGATAGAAGGTTGCGCACCATAAGACTGCACAGCAACAGAAGAGGCTAGATTTCCATAAAGGATCGCTTCTTTCAAGTTACTAAGGTCTGGCTGAAGTGTGCTGCTTAATGCGCCAATAAATGTATCACCTGCGGCTGTTGTGTCAACGGCATCCACTTTAAAAGCAGGGACGATACCGTGTTCTTTTTCTGTATGATAGAAAGCGCCGGCACTGCCTAGTGTAATGATTACTGTTCCAATACCTAATTCATGGAGTTTTTCGGCTGCTGCGACCAAACTGTTATGATCTGTCACTCTGATTCCTGTAATGATTTCTGTTTCTGTTTCATTTGGTATAATGATATCTGTTTTTTCAAGTAGTTCAGTAGGGATCGTTTCACGAGCTGGTGCAGGATTCAGGATCGTTGTTTTTCCTGCGTCTTTTGCAATAGAAAAAGCTAGGATCGTCGCATCTAAGCTACTTTCAAACTGAGCAATAATAAAGTCACTGTTTGTAATCAGTTGCTTGTTTTTTAGGACTTCTTGTTCATGGAAAGCATTATTTGCACCTGCATGGATCAAGATACTATTTTCTCCTGCTGCGTCTACCATAATCATTGCTTGTCCGGTTGTGGCGCCTTGGATTTCAGCTATCCCAGATGTATCGATGTTTTCTTTTGTCAGTAGATCTAATAACTGTTGTCCTTCGCTGTCAGCCCCAACGCCTCCAATAAAAGATGTCCGTGCGCCTGAACGTTTGGCTGCCACTGCTTGATTGGCACCTTTACCTCCGCCAGCGTGAAAAATCTCATGCGCATGCATTGTTTCGCCTGGCTTGGGCATGTTGGTTAAACGAAGGGTAGTGTCCATATTAATACTTCCAATTACTGTAACCGTGTTCATTTTACAAACCTCCAACTATCTCATTTATTTTGATGGGAAAAATTATTTTTTAAAACGTTTTAGTAAAACGTTTTAATAGTTCGATAAAAATATAGCACACCTTGAAAGCTATTTCAAGGGTGCAGTTGAAAATCTTTTTTCTAATCGTACAGGTAATCTTTTTTCTTCCCATTCTTTTTCTGGGAATTGGATCCGATCTAACAATAATTTGGCAGATGTTTGTCCCAATTCGAAGATCGGTTGTGCGATCGTTGTCAGTTTCGGCTTGATATACTCGCACATATCTATATTATCATAGCCAATAATGCTGTAGTCTTCAGGAATGCTTTTTCCAGATTCCTCTAATCCGCGATATAATCCAAAAGCTAATTCATCATTTAAAGCAAACACACCAGTTGCAGCAGAATCAAGAAGTTCTGCTGTGATTTGGTAGCCACCTTGTTTTGAGAACTGTGTAGGTAAGAGGATCAGTTGGTCGTGAGAGATTTGGTAAACATCAAGAGCAGATTTAAACCCCTCAATCCGAGCGTGGACATTTTCCGGCGGATTTTCAGGATAGACAAGGGCGATCGTTTGATGACCTAGACTAAGCAAGTGCATGCCCGCTAGGTAACCACCGCGAAAATCGTCTGTTCGTACGGCATCACTAAATCCTTCAGATTTTTTCTGATCCAAAACAATGAAGGGCCGGCCTTGTTTTTTCAAATTTTCGTTGATTGCATCTGTAGAGACAGCAGAAGTCGCGATAATGAATCCATCCACACCTCGACGTGTGAGCTCGGCTAGATATTCGATTTCTTTTTGATGATCAGAATCAGCATTACATAATATCGTGACGAAATTCTGCTTATACAAGATATCCTCAATTCCTCGCATCAGTGTACTGAAGAATGGATTCGTGATATCAGGAACGAGTACACCAATTGTTTTCGTTTCCTTGGTAATCATTTGTCTAGCAAAATAGTCAGGCTGATAGCCTAATTCTTCTTTGGCAGCTAAAACTTTCTGAACAGTTTTCGGACTGAATTTCTCCGTATTTCCATTTAATATCAAGGAGACGGTTGTGATTGAAACGCCGGAAAGTTTAGCGACTTCTTTGATTGTGATCTTTTTTTTCACCATGTTCATACTCCTATCTAAATCCTGTGGTTATTTTCCCATGAAATCAAAAAGAAGTAAATGAAAATCACGTGTGCCAGTACTTATTTGCTTTGTTGGATAGCTTCGATTATTTGTTTCGTTGAGCGTACTCGTGCAGTTTTCGGAAATATCTTTTTTATGAACAATTGATGGGATTCTTTGTCACGATCACTGCAAGCATCTTCAGCAAGTACAACATGATACCCATGTTGGAAGGCATCTAATGCAGTAGCATATACACCGTTTGTTGTCGCTACACCGCTTAAAACGATAGTTTCGATTCCACGCCGGCGAAGTTGAAGATCAAGAGAAGTACCAAAAAAGGCACTTGGATTGTATTTTGTGATAGTCAACATATTGTTTGTATCTTTCAAGGAATCCTTCAACAACAAGTCAGTGAATTCTGCCGGAGCAGACAAAGCAGATATTCCTCCAGCATCTGTCTGATGACTTAGATAAGAGAAAGTAGTGATGTCTACATTCACTAAAACTTTCAAGGCAGCGGTACGTTTCAATGTTTTTGCTAACAAATCATTGTTTGTCAGAATAGATTGTGCAGTGTGTGGAGAGAGTGTACCGTTATTTACGATCCCTTTTTGCATGTCGATCGCGACAAAAGCAGTTTTTGATAAATCAAAAATCATATTTTCCTTTAAATCATTCATGATGTTCCTTCTTTCAAATAACAATGTTTTTTATGTAAGTAAATCATAAATCGTTTATTTGTCAACTAAATAAAGGATTCCTTTCTTTAGTCTAGAGAAATTCAGTGGTAAAATAAATAAGTATGAGAAAACGCATTCGATGCATAGATATAGCGAGAAATATCGTGAAAATGGAGGAATCAGAGTGAAGTATGTCGAAGTAAAAAATGAATACAAACGATACAAAATGGGAGAAACGACCATTACAGCAAATGACGATATTTCTTTTTCAATTGAAAAAGGCGAATTAGTGATTATACTTGGTCCAAGTGGAGCAGGAAAGTCAACGATTCTTAATATTTTAGGTGGGATGGATACACCTGATGAAGGTCAGATCATTATTGATGACACAGATATTGCGCAATTTTCAGATAAACAGCTTACTGCTTACCGACGAACAGATGTAGGGTTCGTTTTCCAATTCTACAATCTCGTTCCTAATCTAACAGCAAAAGAAAATGTGGAATTGGCAACGGAAGTTTCTCCTGATGCGCTTGATCCTGTAGAGGTATTGAGGCAAGTGGGCCTAGCTCATCGATTGAATAACTTTCCGTCCCAATTATCAGGAGGCGAACAGCAGAGGGTTTCAATTGCTCGTGCACTAGCTAAAAATCCCAAACTTCTTTTATGTGATGAACCGACAGGCGCGCTGGATTTTGAAACGGGCAAGCAAGTATTGAAATTATTGCAAAACGCTAGCAGACAACACGGCAATACCGTTTTGATCATTACACATAATTCTGCTTTAGCGCCCATCGCTGATAGAGTCATTCACATTAATGATGCTAAAGTAAGGTCTGTTGAATTAAATGATCATCCTTCATCCATTGATGAGATTGTATGGTAGGGGGATTTTATGAAAACAAGAACATATCTTAAAGCAGGTTTTCGCGAAATTCGGCAATCTAAAGGACGATTCATTGCAATCATCCTTATTGTCATGCTAGGAACACTTTTATTTGTAGGTGTCAAAACTGCTGGACCTGTCATGCAAAAAACGATGGATCACTATGTTGGTACAGCAGGACTTTCTGATTTGCAAATCGTTTCTACTGGTGGCTTGACACAAAAAGATATTGCTCAAGCAGAAAAGATCCCAGATGCAAAAGTAGAAACAGGAAAACAGATCTATTATTCCAATACTGGCAAAAACGAAGTGATTCAAATATTTTCTTATAACAAAAATAACAAGCAGAACAAGCTACAATTAACTGATGGAAAACTCCCGGAAAAACCAAACCAGCTTGTATTGGATGAAAAAGCGGAAGATGAAGGGTATAAAATCGGTGATATTTATCAGATTGATTCAGATGAATTGAAAGAAAAAGAGTATACCATCACGGGCTTTGTCCGTTCTCCATTGTTCATCAACAATTTGGAGAGAGGATACGCGAACGTCGGAAATGGTAGCGTCGATTATTTTGTCTATTTACCTGAATCCGTTTTTAAAACAGATATTTATTCTGTCTTATATCTTGATTTTACAAACGTAAAGAATTTGAATACGTACAGCAAAGCTTACAAAGATAAAATGGAACACAATCAAGAGAAGGCAGAAAAGTATTTACAAGATCGCCCTGAAGAACGCTTAGAAGAGCTGAAAAAATCGGCAAACGAAGAATTAGAACCAGCACAGCAAAAAATAACAGAAGGCAAAGCACAAATAGCACAGGGAAGAACACAGTTAGAAGATGCTAAAAAACAATTAGCGCAACAGTCAGCAGCTATCCAGCAGCTTCCTGAAGCGCAACGAACAATCGCTGTTCAAACATTATCTCAACAAGAAGCTCAACTTGCTGAACAAGAAAGGCAATTAGTTGAGAAAGAACGTGAACTGGCCTCTGCAGAGGAAGAATTGAATCGAAATGCAGAAAAAATTGAAAATTTAACTAAACCATCATACCTATACAATGAACGTTCAGAAAATGTCGGTTTTCAAGAATTTGGTGATCTGTCTGATCGTATCGCTGCGATTGCCAATGTTTTTCCTGTTTTCTTTTTCTTTATTGCCGCATTGATCACCTTTACGACAATGACACGTATGGTAGAAGAAAACCGCAGGGAAATCGGGACATTAAAGGCGTTAGGTTATACGAAAGTTGAAATCGCAAAAAAATATGCAATCTATGCAAGTCTAGCCTCAGGGATAGGCATTGTTTTAGGAACGATATTAGGAACGAATCTTTTGCCAAGGATCATTTTTGAGCTGTCTAACGAGCGGTATGATATTGGGAGTGCGCTTATTTTTTATGACTGGCCGCCGATTTTACAAGCAGCTGCCGCATTCTTCATTGCCGCATTTGGCGCTGCAATGATCGTTTTATTCAAAGATTTAAGAGAACGGCCTGCTGCATTGCTTCAACCGAAAGCACCGAAGCCAGGGAAACGCATTTTTCTTGAATACATCACTCCGCTGTGGTCACGCCTTAGCTTTAATCAAAAAATCAGTTACCGAAATCTCTTCCGATATAAGTCAAGAATGCTTATGGCGATTATCGGAATTGCTGGATGTGCCGGGCTGATGGTTGCAGGCGTGGGATTGAAAGATTCTCTAAGTTCTGTCTCAGCTAAACAATTTGGACCGATCATTGACTATCAAGCAATCGTTACATTGGATTCATCCACGGAAGATAGTCGTCAAAAAGCAGCGGATATGCTGCAGAAGCAAGAAAAAGTAAATGAGATCCTAGCTATTCATACTCAAACCGTAGAATTGAGAAAAAAAGGACATGCTTCGCAAAGTCTGACAGTGATCGTACCAAGTAAAACAGCTGATTTGGATCGTTTTATCCATTTAACTGATCTTGAAGAGAACCCACGCTCCTTGCCTAAAACAGGAATCGCTATTACGCAAAAAGCAGCAGAACTATTTGACTTATCTACAGGAGATCATATTTCGCTTTATGATGAAGATCAAAAAGAATGGAAAGTCGAAGTAAAAGAAATCGTGAAAAACTATCTAGGTAGCTTTATTTATATGTCCCCTGAATATTATGCTTCAGTTACTGATCAATCGATGATGGATAATGCATTTTTGCTGCGTACAGATAAGATGACAACAAAAGAAGAAGAAATGCTTTCCGAGAAACTGCTTGCCACAGACGCTGTGACAAATACGTCTTTCATGTCCAAACAAATCGAAACGCAAGAAGAATCAATGGCGAACTTAGACTCGGTTGTCTTAATCTTTGTCGTATTATCAGGACTGCTGGCTTTTATCGTCTTGTATAATCTAACTAATATCAATATTTCCGAGCGTGTACGCGAATTATCTACAATAAAAGTCCTTGGATTTTTTGATAAAGAAGTCACGATGTACATTGTTCGAGAAAATATCATCTTTACTCTTTTAGGAATCATCGGAGGATTTGGTGTAGGATATATATTGACTGACTTCATCTTGCAACAAGCGTCTATGGAGAATGTCATCTTTCCATTAGTGATCACATGGTGGTCTTATGTCTTATCAGCAGGATTAACTATCGTATTTACGGTTATTGTGATGATTGTTACCCATTTCAAATTAAAGCATATCGATATGATTGATGCGTTGAAATCGAATGAATAAAAACAGAGGTTGTGAAATCAGCGTTTTGAGCTAATAACGAGGGTCAGCTGCTAATTGAACACCGTGAATCAGAGGTTGTGAAAAAGCTGTCCTGCATCGAGCAAAAGGAATACTCAAATAAAATTAGCTCCTCATGTTTTACATTTGAGAAGACTGATTGCCGTAGATAAAAGCTTTTGAGCACCATTTATAGAAGAAACAAGAATATTTTGCTATTTTAAACAAGAGGATAGACAAATACATGTCTGATCTCTTGTTTTTTATTGGGCAACAGACCTCTTAGAATGTATAAAGATAAATTTTACAAACGCTTTCTGTTCAGTTATAATAATAAATGATAACTTGTATATATAAGTTGCGGTAGGTAATAAATCAGTTGAATGGAGGTAAATATCCATGACATTTAAAGACAAAGTCATTTACCAAATCTATCCCAAATCTTACAAAGACAGTAATGGTGATGGAATTGGAGATTTAAAAGGAATCAAAGAAAAACTCCCGTATCTGAATGATCTAGGCATCGACATGATTTGGCTAAACCCTATTTATCCAAGCCCTCAAAAAGACAACGGTTATGATATCTCTGATTACACAGCCATCGATCCTATCTTTGGTACGATGGAGGAATTCGAACAGCTAATAGCCGAAGCAAAGAAATACCGGATAGAAATCATGCTCGATATGGTGCTGAATCACGTTTCGACAGAACATGAATGGTTCAAAAAAGCACTAGCAGGGGACCAGCATTATCAGGACTTCTTCATTTTAAGAGAAGAGCCAACGGATTGGGTATCAAAATTTGGTGGAAGTGCTTGGTCGCCATTTGGAGATACGGGGAAATATTATTTGCACTTATATGATCGGACACAAGCTGACTTGAACTGGCGGAACCAAGCAGTAAGAGAGGAACTATTCAAAGTTGTTCGTTTTTGGATGGAAAAAGGGGTAAAAGGATTCCGTTTCGATGTTATCAATGTTATCGGTAAAGACGAACAATTGAAAAATAACAAAGAAAATGATGGCAAACCTGAATATACGGACAAACCAATCACCCATACGTATCTAAAAGAATTGAACCAAGCAACGTTTGGGACGGATTCCACTATCATCACAGTCGGTGAAATGAGCTCTACGACGATCGAAAATTGTATCTTGTATACAGAACCTAGTAGAGAAGAATTATCAATGGTCTTTAATTTCCATCATTTGAAAGTCGATTATGAAAATGGGAATAAATGGTCTACTCCTCCATTTGATTTTGCAGAATTAAAGCGACTATTTCATACATGGGGAGAAAAGATGAGTGAGGGTAACGGCTGGAATGCTCTATTTTTTAATAATCATGATCAGCCACGTGCGCTCAATCGATTTGTAGCTATCGATCAGTATCGAAAACAAGGAGCAGAGATGCTAGCAACCATGATCCATTTGAACCGTGGGACGCCCTATATTTATATGGGAGAAGAAATCGGCATGATCGACCCAGACTATTCATCGATTTCCGACTATATTGACGTAGAAAGTTTGAATGCTTATAAGTTACTCCTTGAACAAGGATTCACAGAAAAAGAAGCGTTTCGTCGGATCAAAGCAAAATCTCGCGATAACTCTCGAACACCCATGCAATGGTCAGACACAGAACAAGCAGGATTTACTACAGGGAAACCTTGGTTAAAAGTTGGAGGCAAGCTAGAAGAGATTAATGTAGAAAAAGAACTATCTTCTGAAGATTCTATTTTGTCCTATTACAAGAAATTGATTCGGCTGAGAAAAACATATCCAATCGTTGCACAAGGAGATTATCATGCTTATGAAGCAAATCATCCGGAAGTTTATGGCTTTCTTCGCCAATTTGAAGGACAGCAGCTGCTTGTATTAACAAATTTCTATGATAAAGATACAAGGATCACCATCCCAGAAGGATTCACAGAAGCCAATATTCTTATCGATAATTATTCCGATACTGTTCTTCATCAAAGTCTGGAGCTAAAACCATACCAGGCAATTGCTTTGCTGAAAAATTAAAACAAAAACACAAAACGTCGTTCCTACGAGCTATTCTCGTAAGATCGACGTTTTGTGTTTTATTTAAAATAATCTTCTTCAGAAAATGAAGAGTTTTCATACTCTCCTTTATCGCCATAAAATTTATTGTAGCGTTGTTTGAATTTACGGAAAATAAAAGTAACGAGTAATTTGACTAACGTATAGATAGGAATACCAAAAATAACGCCCACAATTCCCATTAGATCACCCATGACAAGTAAAACGATTAAGATCGTAATCGGATGGATCTGTAAACGATCACCCATTACTCGAGGAATCACCAAGTCACCGTGGAGAAGTTGTACGGCAAACCAGACAATGACAAATTTGACAGCCATAAAAGTAGAGTCTTGGAATGCAATGATCAAACCTGGAAAGAAGGCGATAAACGGCCCAATATATGGAATGATACATAACAACCCAGCAGAAATAGCTAAAACACTAGCAAATTCTAATCCGATCAGTAAGAAACAAACCCAGTAGACTGCTCCAAGGATAAATGAAGCAATGATTTGCCCCTTTAGAAATGAACCCAATTGTTGATTAGCAATCTTTGTCAAATTTTTAAAATCTGTACGAAATGCTGGTGGGACAATCGCTAAAACTGACTGATAAAATTTTTGAGGATCTCTCAAAAGGAAAAAAGCGACAATTGGACCAGTAAATAAAGTAATAAAAATAGCTGTAACAGTTGAAAAAATGTTGCTGATCCGTTGTGCGCCACTTTCCCAATAATTTCCAATAAATCCAGCTATATCAGACGTCACGTCGTCAATAGAAGCGAAAAATTGATTAAATGAATCGGCAAAAGGTGTTTTCTCTAAAAATTGTCGGAGACTCTCTTGAAAATCTTGAAACAAATCTGGCAAACTACTGATCAATGTCTTTGCCTGTTCTTCAAGAAAAGGAACAAGCCATACGCTTCCAAGCCCCAATAAAAATAAAATAATCACATAAACGATAATGACTGACAAGTTCCTCGAAAGGTGCTTGCTCAAACGTTTGATGACTGGTTCCAAAAGATAATACAAGATCAGTGCAAACAATAATGGGGGCAAGATAGTAGCGATAATGATTCCGACAGGCTTGAATATAAACGAGATCTGATGGAAAAAATAAATGATCAGCGCAAGTAAGATAACTATTCCTAAAACATAGTAAGAGGTTTTTCCTCCTAAAAAGCGGATCAAACGATTCGTTGTATCTGTTTCTTTTTTCACTCTTTTTCCTCCTTTATCTATAACTTCATTATAGACAAAAGCGGGTATAAAAGGAAAATGATAGAGGTTGATTGCAAAAATATCGTCAATCATTCATATAAACTTTCTCATCAATTAAAATAAGAAAACGCTTGACAGTTCTTTTAACCATATGATAAATTAAATCCTGTTGCTAAAACGTAACTATTACGGTTTGTAAAAGGCGAATCGGAACATTCAAATGAAAGAAGATGAGAAGAGGAGTGTCATAAATGAAACGATTGATAGGTATATTGGCCATGCTGGTTTTAGCAGGTATGTTAACTGCTTGCGGCGGGGCAAGTGGGAAAGCCGAGGACAGTAAAGAAAAATTGAGCGTGATGACGACCTTTTATCCTATGTATGATTTTACAAAAGCAATCGTCGGGGATGAAGGAGAAGTAGAGTTATTGATTCCAGCAGGGACTGATTCCCACGATTATGAACCTTCTGCTAAAGACATGGCAAAGATCCAAGATACAGATATCTTTGTTTATAATGATGAAAACATGGAAACATGGGTCCCCGCAATCCAAAAAACATTACAAGAAGGCAATGTCCATACGATAAAAGCGACAGAAGGTATGCTTTTACTTCCGGGAAGTGAAGAAGGACATGATCATGACCATGAACACGGGGAAGAAGGCCATACACATGAGCTAGACCCACATGTATGGCTAGCTCCAAGTTTAGCAATCAAGCAGGTAGCAAACATACGTGATCAGCTGATTGAAGCTTACCCAGAAAAACAGGAAGTATGGACAAAAAATGCAGCAGCCTATACCGAGAAACTTCAAGCACTCCATCAGCTTTATCAAGAAACCTTTAAGCAAGCAAAACAAAGATCTTTTGTCACGCAACATGCTGCATTCAACTATCTGGCATTAGAATATGGATTGAATCAAGTATCGATTGCTGGTCTTTCTTCTAGTGAAGAACCGTCTGCGGCGAGAATTGCTGAACTGAAACACTTTGTTAAAGAACATGGAATCAACTATATTTATTTTGAAGAAAACGCCAAAGATAGTATTGCCAGAACGTTAGCAAACGAAGCAGGTGTATCTTTAGAAGTATTGAATCCTTTGGAAGGATTGACGAATGAACAAATAGAAAATGGAGAAAACTATCTTTCTATCATGGAAGCAAACCTCGAAGCGTTGAAAAAAACGACAGAGACAGAAAACCCGCTAGAAGATACTTTGACCCCCAAAAAAGAAAAGAGCGTCTACAACGGTTATTTTGAAGACGAGGATGTACAAGATCGCTCTCTTTCAGATTGGGCAGGAACTTGGCAAACAGTAGATACGTATGTAGAAGATGGGACTTTTGATCCTGTTTTTGAATATAAAGAAAAATTGAATCAGGATAAGACAGCACAAGAATATAAAGAATATTATACGAAGGGCTATCAAACAGATATTGCTTCAATCAAGATCAGTGAGAAAGAGATGGCATTTACGTTTAAGGATGGAACAACGAAACGTTCAAATTATCGTTATGTAGGGAAAGAAATCTTGACCTACGAGGCAGGAAACCGTGGCGTAAGGTATCTATTCGAAGCAGAAGATAAGGAAAGTGGCGCTTTTAGATATATTCAATTCAGTGATCACACGATTGCACCGGCTGACTCCGAACATTTTCATTTATATGCAGGAAATGAAAGTCAAGAAGCATTGCTGAAAGAAATGGAGAATTGGCCAACATTTTATCCAGATACAATGGATGGACGTGAAATTGCACAGGAAATGCTTTTGCACTGATAGGCAAAAAAGAACCGAAGGGTTTGGATCGGCTAGTCATTTAGTCGGTCCAAACTATTCGGTTCTTTTTATGAAATCAATTTCTTTAATCCACGGATAGAGGCTGGGATGGTCTCGCCGTTTGCCAACGTGACTTCTCTGGTTTTTTTATTAATCGACCGCACATTTTGTGTATTGATAACATAGGATTTATGACAACGGATAAAATTCCGATGCATTTTCTCGATTTCTTTGATCTTCTCATAGAATTGTAATTGGGCATGAGTCAAATGGACTTCCAGTTTATGTGGTGCTCCTAGCGAAGTAGAAAAATATTGGATGTCTTTGATCGGTAAAAATTTGATCTCATCATTAAACTCTATTTTGAAGATATCTTTTTGGATCTGGGACATTTGAAAATCTTCGAAAATTTTGCTCAGGATATGCTCGACATTTTCTTTTAAATCATAAAGATCTTCTTTGACGATATAATCAGTCGGTTCGATGTTGCTTTTTAAGATTTTCATCGACATTTCCGTATGGGAAGTCACATAGATTATTTTTCCTAAGGGATCTAATTCACGGATCAATTTACCGATCGCTACACCATCCATTTCACTGTCTTCTAGTTCGATATCTAAAAAGTAAATACCAAAAGAAGAAGTTCTGATCTTGGCTGCATTGAGAAGTTCTTCCGGATCAGAGGTAGAAATATGGACATAACTGTCTAAGTTTTCAATCATGATTCTATTTTTGATCACCGTTGATAAAACTTCTAATTGTTTTGGATCGTCTTCACAAATATAAATGGGAATCATATCATTACTCCTTTATTTTATTTGTATATAAATCGTTTGAGAAAAACGCTGGTTTTCAATTGATGTTTCAAGGAAAAGATAAGGATTGGTCTTTGTCAATTCATCCAAGATAAACAAGCCAAGGCCTTCGTTTTTTGGATTTGTTTTTGTTGAGAACCCTTTTTGTTTCAACTGGTTTAACGGCAATGTATTTGTTGTTGTATTGATCACACGAATCATCACGGAATGATTCTTCTTGAGTATGGTCAATTCGATTTTTTTCTTCTTTGCAGCACTAGCTCCTTCAATCGCATTGTCCAAGATAATACCAAGCATACGTACAAGGTTTACCGTATGTTTCGTATCCAGTTCGATTGGCTCAGGAAAATGAAGCTGGACGACCAACCCTTTTTCCTGTGCCATCATGAGTTTTAATGACAGTAAACTACGGATCTCAGGAACTTTCATATTATCCAACATACTTAGATTGGCCGGAAAAAGGTTCATCATCTGGCGTGTAGGTAATATCGTTTGATCATAATAAGACCGTAATCCTTCTAAGTCGCCTTCTGAAATATAGCTGTGAAGAGAAAAAAGCAGATTTTGGTAATCATGTTTGAATTCTCTCAAGTCTTGATAGTTTTTTTCTAGATCTTTGATATAATCCTGTTGCATCCTGACTTGTTGCTCTAATAACTGATCAGCTAATTTCTTATTAGAGATTTTCCAATAATAAACCAAGATGATCAGGCCAACACACAGATATAGAATGAAAAAACTCGTATTCAAAGCTAAGACATCAGGTGTTTCACCAGAAAAACGGGTATAAAAAATAATGATATAGTATGTAAATAATATCAATGTCCCGATCGTACCGATCATACGGCGGTCCACAGTGTGAAACCAAGTCTCTAACGATTTTTTAAAACAAAAAGCTAATAAAGCAGATAAAAAAGCGGATAAGGCAATGTGAAAATACTGCAATGAATCTCCTGGTTCAATAACCGAAGATTTCAAAACAAAAAAATCGCCGATGCTTGTTAAGTGATCTCCTAAAAGCGACGTCAATAACCCAAAAGGAAGCGCGTAAACCAATTGTTGACGCGAAGTCGAAAAGAAGAAAAAAGTAAGCATCAGCATTCCTATAGCAATTAGAGCAGTAAAAATCCCTAAAATCGAATAGACCCATCCAATCAAAATACAAGAAAACAGAATGACTCCCGCAAACAGATATTTGTATCGGATGTGATGGTCAATCAATAAGATACAAATTGTGTAAATCAAATATTGCAACGCTATGGACCATAAAAACATAAAGTACAGCTCCCATTGATTTTTACCAAATTATAGCACAATTAGCGTATTATTTTTTTAATTTTTCAGGGATTTTGAATTCAGAACTCATACCAAAGCAGCAGCCAGATACAAAAAAGTCAGATAAGTTAGTTAATTGTTTAATGATTGTTTTTTTCATGAAAGATTCCTCCAAAATTCATCAAGTAGTTTGTAATAGGAAGCAACGTAGCTATTTCTAAAACAATCCCAAGTAGCAAATAGGTAGAAAAGTAAGAAGCTGAGAAAAATAAAGTAATGAGAGAAAAAATTAGAAACATGCTGATCGCCTTCTTTAATAATGGGGGACGTTTCTCGGGTTCAATGGGATTGATTGCTGTACCTCTTGATCCATAGCGAAGCAGTAACAAAAAGCAGCTGATTAACAAAAAGACCATCATTGGGAAGGAGATAGTCAATTGCAGATGTTTCATCACCAAGGGAACGCCCCATAAATAAAGTAGTGTCCACAGCAGACAAACGAATTCAGAGTCGGAATGCAATCCATAAGCATATCTGCGGATGCATATATAAGAAAGAAAGGTGATTCCTGTTTCCGCCCATGAGCCTGTCACCAGAGAAAAGACTAGAACGACCGCTAGTTTTCCAAGATTATTCAATAAAACTTCTAAGGCAAATTTTACTTGGACATACACCATATCTTCTTCCGATTTGTCTCCGCTGAATAAGGCTTCTAATAATTTGTTCACAACTTTATCTTTCATCTCATACGTACCTCCACCACAAATTTTATGCTAAAAAAAATAAAAAACGTCTTTTGTTTCATAAAAAGTGGTTTTGACATCAAAACCGTCATGATTTCCTAAAAAAATCTTCGTTTTCCAAGAACCTTACCAAAAAAAGTGACAGTTTTGATACGAAAAGTACTTTTTATGACAAGTTTGTGCTTTTTCGAGTGATTTATGTTAAAAAAATTACTGACCTTATAAAAGGTGATGGAGGGATTCTTATGGAAAATGAACAATTGTTTGAAGTCGGCGAAACATATGCATTTAAATCTGATTTATTTGAATCACCAATAAAAGGAAAAATAGAAAAAATCTATGAAAATAGTGTGATGATACGTGTCATGAAATGCGCAGTAGAAGACAATGATACCGCTCATAATCTGCACTGGCAGTTAGTTGTACGCAAATCAAGTACAATAGAAGAATAAAAACAGATAAAATGTTGAGAGCATAAAGAGGTTGTGAGTCTCCGTTTAGCTCTGAGTTACAAGGAATAATGTTAAAAAACAGCTTTTCATGTTTTATGAATATTGCCACTTGTGACCGAGGTGTTGGCAGGAGAATACTGTTTATTTGAAAAAAGGGCTGCGACAAGACTTTTGTCACAGCCTTTATTTTCATGAATAGGAGTTACTTTTGGCTACTTTTAGAGAAGTAGCTTTTAAGGAGCAGATAAAGTCAAGGCTTTTATTTCTATAAATGAAGTAGTAAAATGAAGAACAGATTTTATTACAGGAAGGATGCCGATAATTGTGATCATTGTTGCAGGAACGATCGGTGCAGGGAAAAGCACACTGACTGAAATGCTTGCCCAAGATTTAGAAACAAAACCTTTTTATGAGAACGTGGAAGATAATGAAGTATTGCCGCTATTTTATTCTAATCCAGAAAAGTATACTTTTTTATTACAGATTTTCTTTTTGAACAAACGCTTTTTGGCAATCAAAGATGCTTTCAGCCATGATGACAATGTACTAGACCGCTCCATCTACGAAGATAGTATGCTGTTTCATTTGAATGCAGATTTAGGGCGTGTTTCTGAAGTAGAAGTAAAGCAGTATGAAGGTCTTTTAGAAACGATGCTGAAGGAGTTAGAAGAAATTTCGCCACAAAAGAAACCAGATCTACTGGTTTATATTCGTGTATCCTTTGAAACTATGTTAGCGAGAATCAAAAAAAGAGGCCGGGAATATGAACAGCTAGAACAAGATCCTGAACTCTATTCCTACTATAAAGAACTCAATCGACGATACGAAGAGTGGTATGAACAGTTTGATATATGTCCCAAAATAGTGATCGATGGGGACAAATATGATTTCGTAGCCGATCCGGCATGTGGAGAACAAATCGTACAAGAAATCAAGATGCGGGCAAAGAAAATGACAGAAGAGGCAGATGCCCAGTCGATCCGCTACACTACAAATAACCCGAAAGCAAAGGGAATCTTTACAACTAAATAATATAAAAACTAAGCAAATTGCTCACTCGCAGATATTTCTCTGTGAGCAGCATCTTGCTTAGTTTTTTTGATTCATTGAGATCAAATAGTGAACCGATTCGTATGATAAAATTGCCATAAATGAAATGTCTGAGTGAGGGCCATGATCAAAAATAAAATGGAAACGATCAAAATCGAATGGGCGCCAAACAGATGATGACAGAAAACAAGGACAATAGCTCCTGCGATAAAGGCAAGAACGACACTTAGATAGTGGAAAAATCGATCAAAATCTGCTTTTTCTTTAGAAATACAATAATCATATAAGTTCGTTGCTACCCCTTTTAAATTTCCAGTTGTAAATAAATTAGTGTAGGCACGCCCGTTGATTTTATCAAAAGCTACCCACTGGATCGATGCAGTAAAAGCAATCAAAATCGTTACTAATGCGGGATGCTCATGGACGGGTGTCAAACTAACAAAGAAAAAAATCACTGCTTCATAATATAGAACAAACAAGCGCCAGAAATGTTTTTCTTTTTTTCTAAAATAATCAATTAGATACTTTGTTAGAAGAATCCCTAAGAAAAAGAAAAGGGTAGACAATACTTTTTTACCAACACTTAGCCATTCTCCGTCAAATGCTTGGATGATCGATAGAATGATATTGCCAGTTTGAGCAGAGGCAAAAGCACCATATTGGATATAAGTATAACTGTCCATGGCTCCTCCGATAAATGTCAGCAAAAGTCCTATTGTACGCCCCTCGTGAAAGGAAGTCTGCATTTTTTTCATCACCTTTTATGAATATTTTTGTCTTCCTTATCTTAGCATAAACGATTGAAAAAAAGGAAAAATTTTCAGAAAACTAAAATCATATCGCTTCCCATTTTCATTTTTAGAAAGGTCTGTTAGTATAAAGAAAAAATAGACAACGAAACTTTAAATAACCAACTTGAAATAAACAAATTCAAAGAAGAAAGATGGGAAGGAAATCAATCAGTTGAATGAAAAAGAAATTCTCCGATTACAAAAAGAATTGAAACGCTGGGAGAACAAGTATAAAAAGCTTCAACAAGTCTTTCGGCTACAAGAAGAAATCATTGCTACCTATGAAGCGGCTTATGGCGAAGCACCCGGACTTATTGAGGAAGAAGTACAAGTAAAAGAAAGTGAAGGAAACAGCTCTTTCTTTAAAATGATGGAGAAACGTTCCTATAATCGCTTCAATCAAGAACAAAAAGCAGCTATCACATATGATATGAAGAAACATCTTCGAATCATAGCAGGAGCTGGGAGCGGCAAAACGCAAACAATCTGTGCAAAAGCTGTTTATCTGATGACGCAAAAACAAGTAGACGAAGAACGCATACTAATGATCACTTTTACAAGGAACGCTGCAAATGAACTAAAAAAACGAGTAGATAATTTCAGCCAGAGAAAAACCGCTGTCCATATCGGAACATTCCATAGTATCTTTTTTAGGATATACAATGAAATTTGTCGAAAATTTCCTGAAGTAGCAATGCAAGGAATACAAGGAGACTTTTCAAAGGATACTGCACAAAAAGTGAATGCTGTTTTGCAACAGCTGATACGTAAATATAATCTTTATATATTTGATCAATATGGAGAAAAAACGATTGCTTCTCGGTTAGACTATTGGCAGAATATGAACCTTTCAGTAGAAGAAATGGTTCAGTTAGTTAAAGAAAAATATGATTCCATTGATAAGAATGCACGACAGCCGATATCAGAACGACTGTATGGATTGCTCACGGAACTCCAAGAACAAAAAAGAAGCCAGCAATTGCTAGAGTTCAATGATGTACTCCAAAATCTGAAAAGCGCTTTGGAGAATGAGGAGATCCAGCATTATATCGGCCAAAAATATGATTATCTATTCATTGATGAATTTCAAGATACTAATCCACTTCAATGGGAAATCGTGAAACGGATGACAAAGGAAAACAGGATCAAGTTGATTGTTGTTGGAGATGATGATCAGAGTATCTATGGATTCAGAGGATCAGAGCCAGCATACATCAAGAACTTTGAAAAAGAATATCCTACCAAAACTCTTTTCTTATTAACTAATTATCGTTCTCGGGCAGCTATTGTCCAAGGAGCAAATAGATTGATCAGCTATAATAAAAATGATCGGATACCAAAGGCGATGATTCCAGCACAAAAAGAAGCAGGTGTTATGGAAGCCTATTTGTTTTCTGATACTAAAGCAGAAAGTCAGTGGCTAATCAAACAAATTCAGACATTTATTCAAAAAAATGGGAAATATAAGGAATCAATCATATTATACCGATCAGCTTCACAAACGCAGCAGCTTGTCCAATCTCTGCTGAAAACGAATATTCCTTTTGTACTGGAAGCAGATAGTCCATATGAAGGTATCTTTGGTATCAAGTCTTTCCAACATTTCTATCAAAAAATTGTTCATTGGCAAACAGCACTGAATCTGCAAAAGAAAAATCAGGCCTACCAGCAATTGCTCCGGCAGCTGATGGCAGACTGCTACCTGAAAAAAAGTGAATGCGATCAATACTTTTCTCCTAAATATCAAAATATAGCCGTTGCAGATTATATTTTGTCGATAAGCCCCAATTTAAAATCGAAATCTGCAGAAATCCGAGAGTTTGAGGAAGCGTTGCGTAAAACAGACCAGCATCAAGAAATCTATTCGCTTGTTCAAAGCTATCTTCATCTGCCACGTATAGCTAAGGAAATCGACCAGAGTGATCAAGAATGGATACGAGAAGAAGTAAAGCAGCATGCTACTTTCAGAAGACTCCAAGCCTTATCGCAAGAAACCCAAGCGACAGCTAAAGAATTAAAAACCCGCTTGATTGCTTACAGACAAGGAAAACTTGATGCACTATGTATCCAGAGCATTCACAAAAGTAAAGGTCTTAGTTACCGAAATGTCTTTTTGATTGGTTGTAACGAAGGAAGTTTGCCTTATAACGGAGCGACAGAAAAGAAAGTAATCGACTTTAATGAAATAAAAGCAGAACCAGTGACGACGATAGAAGAAGAACGAAGACTATTTTATGTTGCGATGACTAGAGCAAGAAATCGTCTGTATCTATGTGTACCTCAAATGAAAAATTCAAGAAAATTGAAAGTATCGAGATTTATCAAAGAAACCGGGAGTCGTGTGAAAAAAGGAAAGTGATAGAAGAGAGGGTGTGACAGAAGTGGTCAGTTTCAAGAAAGAAGAAGGAATGTACGAAAATTGCTTCTCAAATTTTTGTGAAATTTCAGCTTATTTTCGAAGAAGCTATTTCTGGAACACCGTTTATTCGGAAAAAGGAGGTGTGACAAGAATTTTGTCACACCTCCCTTATTTATTTTGAAAATGAGAATACTATTATCAAAATAGAGAATATATAGAATAATTCTCATTATTCAAACGTAAATAATCAGTTATTTTGATTTTTTTTTATATTTTATTAGCTAATAATTGGTATTTTAAAAGAAATTACTGTAGAATTGGATTATAATTAAAAAGGAGTGAGAAAATGATAAAAGTATATACTTCGCCTAGCTGTACTTCCTGTAGAAAAGCAAGAGCATGGTTGCAAGCGAATCAACTTGAATTTGAAGAGAAGAATATTTTTGCCGAACCGTTAACAGAAAGTGAGATCAAAAAGATCTTGGCAGCGACTGAAGGAGGAGTTCAAGATATTATTTCCACTCGGTCGAAAATTTACGAAAAGCTGGGCATAGATTTTAACGAATTAACTTTAAAGCAAATGATCGTCTTATTCAAAGAATATCCTTCATTATTGAGACGACCTATTTTGATTGATGAAAAAAGAATACTAATCGGATTTAATGAAGATGAGATCCGGTCATTTGTCCCTCGTGAAATTCGATGTGTTGCCAGAAATCTGATCTATTTACAAAACAATAACATCTTAAATTCATAGGGAGGGAGCCTTCGTGGAAGTGAAAGTCTATGGATCAGCGCACTGTGTAACAAGTCTGAAGGCGAAACAATGGTTAGAACACCATCAATTGCCTTATCAATTTGTTGACTTAGAAGAACGCGATCTAAGTACAGAAGAAGCAGAAGAATTATGCAGTTTTGAAGAAGTGCAAGCAGAACAGCTATTTGCGACTTGGTCTGAGGCTTTTCACAACATTGCGATTGACCTTTCCTGTGTAGAAAAAAAACAACTGATTTTTTTATGCACACAACATACCAACCTCCTCAGACGTCCTTTGATTATTATCGATGAAGTTCTATTTATTGGATACAATGAGCAGTTGATGGAACAGCTTATCTTAAATAAATAGACTTTAACTGTTTTAATCAAGTCACTGAGCATTCCATACAGTTGTAACAGTCGAACACTTAGCATCAAGCGTGTTATGTGTTCTTTTTTTGACTTTATTTTTCTACTATAGAGACATGCTCAAGAGACATGCTCAATTTATGTGGTCAAAATTCAAATCTAGGTGGGGATATAGAGTTAAAAATATATTGACATGTGTAAATTTACATGATATATTCATTTCTGTTGTTTTAAGTAGCAAAGCAATAAAATAGTATTTTAAAAAACATATAAAATAGTTGTTGACATGTTAGAAATGACATGATAAGATAACTGAGTCTTTAAAAAAGGACCGCTTGCGAAGCTTGATTCTATCGAAAAAACTTCAAAAAAGTTCTTGACAAATAACAAACGACAAGTTATGATAAATGAGTTGCTGTAAGATTTCGAAAAACGAAATCAAAAAAACTTTTAAAAAAGAGTTGACAATTACTTGTCTCTCTGATATGATATAAAA